>Ga0099824_1003917_pt1 | contig 21582 bp, 10 predicted proteins | sample SiratrowhiteBW_FD_76837 | JGI IMG/M metagenome (GOLD analysis project Ga0099824, IMG submission 76837) | Root nodule microbial communities of legume samples collected from California, USA - Siratro white BW | ecosystem: Host-associated > Plants > Roots > Nodule | place: USA: California... | reverse complement strand
TATAAGTAAATACTTAAATTTATAAAATTTATTACCTCCTTATTTCCTGTTGTCGGTGCTACAAAGAGGTTAGCTTCACTTTTGAGACTAGGTTGCATGCTTCCACCAATGGCATATTGAAGCCATCCTTGATAAAAATTGTTGGCTACATGTGCGTATCCATGACGAATCCTAGAAGTTTAATTTGTTTGTTAGTAAGAGCAATTGATATTGCTTATTACTTTGTGTATTTTGAACTACTTAGTATAACAATTATTTACCTTGGCATACGTTGATTGCAATTAGGTCCAAAATGGTTGTACACGACTGTAACCTTCATATTTTGATCTCTCACATATCCATCATCATGTCCAAGAAGCATAACTTTGTCTTGGTCTTTGAACCAATTATTGGATATAGTGACATCAGTGGAACCTCGTGTTACATCAAGCAAACCATCAAGACAATCATAAAGTGTATTATGGTCAATCCAAATCTTTGAAGCAGTAACTAATCTTATTGCATCCCCGTCTACATGACCTAAAGGAATTATCTTTCCTTCAGGCCCCATTACGATCCCAGGAGCTTGAGGTTTGCAATGATGAACTCGAATGCCATGGATAATTATGTTGGTGGCCTATACTCAAACATGCATATAAATTAGTAACTCATAAAGCTAATTCTTTTAGTGTTTAATAATTAGGAACACAAGTTTAATTAGTAGATAGTGATTACCTTAAATATCATTAAGCATGCATTATCAACAATGTGGATGTTAACACCTCGACCATCGATGGTGGTAAAGCTACTAATAAGAAGGGGTTTCTCTAGTTTAATGTGCATGTCCTTTTGAAATGTAATCCACACTTTACCTTGAATAATAGAAGCTCCGTACCTCAAGGTACCGACTTTGGGATTTATAGGATCATCACTAGAGTCAGTAACTTTATAATGAATAAGGTCATTGCCAATGTTGTTTATCATCTTGCCAGCATAACCCACAGAACATGTGGCTAATTGAGATCTGTATGTCCTCCATTCAGGATTTTGTCTCCAACATCGATCAATAACATTCATTTTCAAACCATTTATCTTTGATTGCTTTGCAAAACTAAGTTTTGAAAGGAGAAAGAAAATAAAAAAATACAAAAACATGTGTCGAGGTTTAGAGAAAGCCATAAGAAAGAATACTTGTTCTTATACAAATTGAAGAGAAGATAGATAGATGAAAAAGAGAATGATGTTTTTCTAGTATTTTTTTTATATCAAGTTATGGTATAAGAAAATGATTATATATAAGAAAAATATGCCATTGAAGTTAGTTTAAGTTGTTTTACAAGCAATGAGAGGGGAGGGTTTCTTACCAAAGAAGTTATAAATAGAAATAAGTGAGTAGGGATGTTTAAGTAGTTTTAAATCTTAACCTCTCACCTAAATATATGCACTAAATAGGGAAGCAAATTATAAATTTCAATATATTTTAATAATATTATTTTCCATGACTAAACATTAATTTAAAATGTATTAAGTAATAATTTAAATTTAGTCTCTCGTTCTACATGTATGCAATATCATCAATATCATAATTTGTCATAGGCATTATTCATAATCAACGCACAAGTACAATTGTTATTTGACTTCTCTATGTCTCAATTATAATTTCTCAATATTATTTGTCTCGTTTACCTAAGGATAATAAACTAATAAATCCACACTTAAAAGTCTGGTCAGAGGTTGTTTCGACTTTGATAAAGAATACATACATTGAATAGATACACGTATGAGTATGGAAACATTTTTACTTTTTGAATTAAGAATGGGAATCATGAAAGGTATATATATATATATATATACACACACACACGTCTCGTTTTCGTCGTACAATAATCTCTATTTTCAACTTTTTTTAAAACCCTTAATTTATTAGGTAATCTAATAAACTTATTTTCATTTTGTTTTATCGTTGGTTTCGTTTCGTTTGAAAAATCATTCTTGCACTAGACAATTTTTTTCATTCTCTCAATTGTTTCACTCATTCGATATCAATCAAGTCATTCATATCCTCACGATACTTTTCCTCTTATCATAACATCGATTACAATTTATTCCTTTGTCCAAATTTGTTCAAATGATCTATTACATTTTAGGAAATTCGAACTATAATTTTATCAAATTAAATTGTTTATAGCGCACAAATTTTATCATTATACTCTTTTTAAATATGTTTATTTGTGGTTTATTGTTTTGTCACACAAGAATGTCTTACTCTCAATTTTAAGTGTTCAATCATATAAATAACTTATCTTCTATTTTATATTTGGTTTGAAGTTTTATTTTCACTTGAAAAATAGCCTTTTGGATTTTTTCCATAGACACTAGAAGTTGTGTAACAAATACATATGCTACTATAGAAAATAGGGCATCACATATTAGGTGGCTTGGTCTTGGCATCACATGTTCAACTTTGCCTTCCACCTTGGCTTTGAGTTATTGAGGTCAATAGGTGACACATGGGGATACGAAGTTAAGATAGATGTTGTAAAGCGTTTTCTCCCAATATGCAAGTTTGGTTCTTTAAGAAACAAGAAAATATTAGCTATAACTTCTAGCAAGTCCTTCTACGACACATTGAAGTGAGGTGTATGAATTGATGGCCTTGAAATTTAGGACAAATATCCAAGTCTCAACTTTCTTTCTATCAACTGAAGGCAATATCGACAAGTCCTAGTTCAATTGCTTGTTTCAATTATTCTTCCTTTATCTCACGAGGAATGGTAGCCTTTGATTTTTTTTTTCTTGCAGCTCCTTGCTTTCAGATTGAAATGAAGGAGAATCAGGTGTAGCAACTTATAGTGTAGGTGGCTTGTTGACATGAAAGGTGCAATAGTAGAGGTTGATGTCTCACTAACATAGTTTATAGTAAGTAGTAAGATACGTTAAAACTAGTACCACTAGATGGTCAAGGAGGGGGTATATCGGTTGGTCATAAACTCAGGGTGGTTCATGGATGAGGACTTGGGTGGAAGGTGAATATGAGCTTGAAATGGTTTAAAGATGCATTTAGGATAAACACAAATACAAGGTTTAGATGTGTTAATGATTAAATGTAAGATAGAAACTTTGTGTTTGCTTATTTGTTGTAAGGGTAAGAGAGGCAGTCCTGTTGTGAGGAAGGTCTATGAGCTAGAATACGATTGGTGTTTCTTTAGATAATTATGTGGAAAGTTTAGTCTATGGTTGGTGGTAATCGTGAAGTAACAAGAATAAGTTCAGGGTTGATTTTTGTTTGTGTTATTGATGTGGATGATGGTCCTTTGTCACTTGGGAAGAGGGAAAATGTTATTTAGTCCAGTTGATGCTAACTTAAGGTTGACTGCTTATAAGTCACTATTGAGAGAGCTCTTAGATTTCTAGAAAGGAAAACTAGTAGTTTTCCCCTATTAGGATTCTTGCTCAAGGTGTTTCTGTATCCTTCACTCTTGGTCATAAATTAGGAAGTCGACTGTCGAGTACCCTAACAACCTTAAGCCTCTCAAAGTCTCTGGTATGAGGTTGTTGAATGCTGGCTAAACTGAGTTTCTAGATTTGCTCATGATTTATGTTATCTAGCTCACCCACTAACAAGATAATGTCAATTACAATTAGCTTATGTTGAGCTTATTGAATAGTGTTTTTTAACGATAGACATTATACTATAAAAAACAGTTTTGGGAGGAAGTGTTAGAAAAAAAGAACAAGTTGTCTATTTTGAGAGGGAGGATGTTATCTTTAGTTGGCATAGTTTGTTTGATCAAATTTGTCTTCTCATCTCTGCCGCTATAATATTATCTTTCCGTATTTAAAGCTACTAAAAGTATTTGTAAGGAGATTGTTAAATTGTAAGAGAGTAAGACTGCTTGGATTAGATGGAAAGAGTTGTGTAAGGCTAAGGACAAATGAGGGTTGGGAATTAGGGATATAGATAAGTTTAATACAACATTATTAGCAAAATGGATATGTTGATTAGGTCAGGAAGGCCAATGATTATGGAAAATGGATTCTACAAATAGGTGTGATTCATAGTCGTAGAGAGATGTATGTAAAATTCGTGGGGAAGGGCAGCTAGAAAATTGGTTTAACAGCTCTCTACAGTGGAACAATTTCAGTGTCGAGGTACATTTTAGATTTTTTTCCTTTTAGATTATGGAATTCGTAAGTATATAGGAAAAATATGTATGCTTTCAAATTGTAGAATTTGAAAGTCATTCCAAATATGTTTTCTCTTACAGATTCTACAATTCGGAAACCCACTGAAATGGTTTGTTTTCCTGGAGGAAGAGAGGTCAAGTTCTAAGTAGTCATCTTATATAAATCAGAAAGTTCCTTTTGCATATTTTTTCCAAAAGCAAATAATTTTCAACACCCAATTCAAAAGTTTTCCAATGGTTTTCTGTATGATAACTGTGCTAAATATAAGAGCTTTTAAAAAATCACAGCTTTTATTTCAATGAGGTTATAAAAGAAATAAGAGATATGCACATTAAAAGTGTCTTAATTTGGTTTTATTTGGATTGAAATTGGAACTTGTTCAATTCAATCAATAACATGAAAGTTCAACAGTAAAGACTCTTGAATTTTAATTGGGTTTAGAGAAGACTCTTAATTTTTAATTGGGTTTAGAATTTGTTTTAAATTTTCATCTTTAACCTAGTGTCATATTTATATATTTATATATCTTTGTTGTGCCTTGAATATTTAGACATCTAAATTTTATTCCTTTTTTTTCATGTGTCTTTATTCTTTGTTTTATTGTTATTATGGTATCTAGAGCTAATTTCTGATTGAGAGTTGTTATAGCACACTATGAAATCTTTGTGGATAAGTTTTATTTTGCAGCTAGTTCGTGACATTGTTTGTGATCCAAGCCAGTTTGTGCACTTTTTCTACCACCCCAATTCTGTTGTGACCTACCCTGTTCTACTATACATAGTTACTCTCACTTCTCCACTTTTGTTTCTTCTTTGGTTTGGTACTGCTATACGGAGCTACTCTCACTTCTCCATTTTTGATTCTGCTTTAGTTTGGTTCGAGGACTCTCTACATTTTATTAGTGTAGTTTATCTTGTAGAACAATTTCAAAAGTTTCGTACTCAGTCACATGCCATGTATACCTCATCCTTAGAAGGTTTTTCTTTTTCTAATTCGGGAGGTATGTCTTGACCATAAGTATTCTTGATTTTGGTGCCTCACATCATATGTCATACAATCCTAAGTCTTTTGTGTACTTAAATTTTGTCCCACCTCCATCTGTTATGACTTTTGATGGCTCAATGCCATTAATAGGTATTGAATTTGTTTCCATGTCTACTTTTTTTTCCAAACATTTATTATATTCCTAATCTCACTTTGAATCTTGTCTTTGTTGGCTAATTATGTAACTTTGGTTACTCACTTTTTATTTCTTTCACTAATTATTATGTACAGGATCCTCAATTGAGAGGCTGATTGAGACAAACCCTGGAAAGGGAGGACTTTATATGTTGGATGAGTTGAAGCCTCTTGCAACCTCCACTATTAATTTATCATCTTTTCATTTAAATTATGCATTATCTAGTTCTATTTATGGCATTCTCACTTTGGACATGTTTCTTTCTCTTGGTTAAACTACTTAGTCTCTGTTGGAGTTTTAGACATGCTACAAACTAGAGATATTTTTTATTATTGTGATCGTAAACTTACCAATTTACTGTTTTATTTTTTACCAAGAGTGTTTCTACCTCTCATGCACCTTTTGACTTGTTCATTCTGATGTATGGGGTCTATTACCAATTCCTACCAAAGGTGATCCCACTATTATGTATTATTTATTAATCATACTTGTTATTGTTAAGTTTATCCAGTGAAACATCATTATAAGCTTTTTTATGTATACCTTATGTTTCGTACTATACTAAAAACTCAAAAAAAAAAAAAACAATGATGTTATTAACTGTTTTCAATGTAATTTGAATTGTGAGTACACTTCTAATAAATTTTGTGAATTGCTTGCCATGATGATACTCTTTATCAAACTTCTTGTACTAATACTCAACAAAATAGAGTTGCTAAGAGAAAACATAGTCACATTCTTGAAACTACTTGTTCTATTTTATTGTCTACTTTAATTTCACTAAATTTTTGGGTGAAGTTGATCTTACTACAGTCCATGTTATTAACCAAATTCCATCTTCTATTATCTAAAGTATGACTCCCTTTCAAAACTTGTATGGTTGTGTTATTGATTATTCTCTGCTGAAAGTTTTTTTGATCTACTTGCTTTGTCCTTCATCTCCAAATAGGTCGAAGTAAATTGTCCTCTCGTTTTGTAATGTGTTTTTATTAGTTATGGGGATGTCCAAAAGGGTTACTATTGTTATGATCCTACCAACCACAAACTCTATGTTTCTTGTCATGTTGTTTTCCTTGAGCACATTCCATTCTATTCAATTTCTTTTGACTACTACAACCCTACAAGGTATAATCTCATTTGTATTGATCATTTTTCTAAAAGTAATAATGATTTTGTAAATAATATTGAAATTGAGAATTGTAGGAATCATATTGATACTACTACAATTCAAGATGTCCCCACCAATTCCTAAGGACTTCCTGTGATTGTTGATCCCCCATCTCCTTGTTATCCACAATTCATAGTTTGTTCGAGACTTCTTCCTATCAAGAGTCTGTCTTTAACCCACTTTTAAAATGGGAAAATATCAAATTCCCAAACAAACAATTTTCTTCTAGAACTACGTGAACCCTGATTTTTCATCGTGGATGGAATTACGTAGGACTAAGGTCAATCCTTGTTGAGTCCTCTAAATTAAAAAAAATATTTTCTTTGTTTTTCTTGCATTTTTATTTCTACTTTTGGGAAAAATAAACAAAAAAAAACACACTCATTTTACTTATTTGGCTAAAGGTATCGTCCTAAGACAGGCGTTATGGGGGTGTTAATACCTTCTTCACAAGTAATTGACTCCCAAACCTAAATTCAAATTCTCAGACCATGTCTATTCCTGGTTTTTCCATGGTTTTCCATGATAAACTATGGTGGCGACTCCATCTCTTTTCAAAAAACCATATCATTTTATTTTTTCTCTTCAGATCGCCGTCCTCCTGTATGATCCTGGTTGGGACAGATGAATGCATTCAGGAGGAAAAAATGGTAAGCATAACTAATAAAAATGTCAAATAATATAGGGAGATAATAAGATAGAATGAGTGCATAATGAGGCACAAAATAGTTGGAGGAATCTCGTGTTTATGGAATAAAAACATATTTTCATTAATAAAAAAAAATATGTAAAGGAGAGGATATATGTGACATGCATTCAAGAAACAAAAATGGTAAACATTACTAATAAAAATGTCAAATAATATGGGGAGATGATAACATAGAATGAGTGCGAAATGAGGCACAAAATAGTGTTGGGGGAATCCTGTTTTTATGGAATAAAAGTATATTTTGATTAATTAAATAAAAAATATGTAAAGGATTTATAATATTAGAAGGGGAATTGGGGGATAAAAAGTAGATGGTTATAATTATAAATGTATATTCTTCATGAACGGTCAATGAAAAGAAATCTATGTGAGAAGAAATAAAGGTTTAGGCAAGTTGACAATAATAGGGTATGGTTCATGGTAGGAGAGTTTAATGCAATCAGGAAACTATAAGAAAGAAAGGAATGTCTCAAATATGATCCAATAAATAGGAGATATGGGAATTCAAACTCTTCATGGAAAATCTAGAACTCATACGTGTCTATGGTAGGGAGAAAATACATATGGCATAGAATTGATGATTATCGTTCCACAACCAAATTTAAATAGTTTGAGTGTAGATCATTTATCGCAGTGATAGACTGTCTAACACCAAAAACATGATAACATAAATAAGGTTAGTTAACCCCAAGTCGTCTCCCAACGAGTCCAATTTGAATCTAGTGAAATACTGGTCAAAACTTCTCTGCAAGTAATAAAAGTTAGTAATAACAATAAAGTAAAGTGGTGTTGAGATTCTTTAGCATAAATAAACGATAAAGATAATAGGTTGACTCCCAAGTTCATTCACTATGAATTCTTTGTTAGTTATCCTAAGATTATCATTCTTCAATTCTCACATCGAGTTAAACTTAATCGAATAAGCATAAATTATTCAATAGAATCTTATCAGTAGAACAAACATCTAATGATGTAGAGTATCTCACTTATTTCCATCTATTTAACTCTTGAATTAACCAAACAAGAGATTGAATAGAACTAAGTGAACTTACCAAGAACTATAATTAAAAAAAAGAATTGGATTCTCAAAAAGCATTCAAAACACAACTTCTTTGACAAAAACCAAATTTCAAAAAGATCAATAATAAAACACAATCTGCTATAGAAAATTAAAGAGCAAAACTTTACTGAACAGAACCTCAGATAACAGGAAATCATAAGGGAATCACCCAAATGTTTAGCCTTGCATGTGGAACAAGAAAATTAAAAAGAAAAATAAAACTTACAATCTAGAATGTATTGTGTCGAACCTCCCTTGTTCTTCTTATGAAGTCTTTATTTACAGGTTCATTTTCTTCATGAATTTGAATATAGATTTTGTCTCAGATATTTTCTTTCGATCTTCCCTAATATAATTTGTTTCCATCTTATCTCAAATATGCGATTTGGATTTCTATTAACTAAGCCTAGCATAATTGAATCTGTTGCGATACATATTACAAAAGATTTGAAGGAGATTTGCTCTAAATCAAATAAGAATTGCATGAGATTATTTTTGTAGAATATCTTAAGAATATCTTGCAAAAGATTTAATCAAATTTGAAACTCATAAAATCTCTACAAATAATTAGAAACAAGAAAAGTGAGAGAACATGTTTAAAATCCAAATTGAACCAATAGTCTTTATTAAGGTCCAATTAATCTTGATTAGGTAAATATTATTAAAACAATAGATTTGTTCTCAATTACAATCTAAGAAAGTCAAGATTAAATACTCTAAGTGTAAATAGAAATGTGCTAATTAAGAAGCAATGGGGCTATAAAAAGAAAATTGGATATAATTCTAGTATCTAAAGTGGTTAAATGTGTGACGGGAAAGCAAAAGATATGTGCTAGATAGAAATGTTTATGATCAATGTGTTACGATATTTAAACATTCTCTAATTGACTGGGGACCTAAATCATTTAGATATATGATTGTGTGGCACAGAGATAGTGGGTTCAGGGTAGAAGTTAAGAAGTGTTAGAATAAGTATAATGTAAATGGAAATGAAATTTGGGTTCTAAAAGAAAATATGAAAACGCTAAAATAGGACTTAAGAATTTGGAATGAGGAGGTGTTTAGACAAATGAATGGAACTAAGGAAGGGCTTATGCTAAAAATAAGTGAATTGGATAAAATGGATGAAGAGGTTGGTCTAAACGAATAAGGTAGGACCAAAAGAAAACAAGTATTTTGAACTAAAAAGGGTAAATTTCAAAATTGAAGTGATAGAAAAGCAAAAGTCTAGGTCTAAATGGTTAGAAGTGGGTGATATGAACACCAAGTTTTTCCATAGTGTAATCAAATGAAAGAGAATGAAGAATATGGTTAAGGGGTGTTAAAGTAGGAAAGGAATGGTGCGAAGAACCAAGTAAGGTAAAATAAGTTGTTCAGTGTTTTTTATAATAATAGATTCACAAAGTGTGATGATTTGAAAGTTAAATTGGATAATGTTGCCTTCTCACGAATAAGTAGGAAGGATAATGATGTATTGGTAAGTAGATTATCAAAGGAGGAAATCAGGACAACATTATGGGACTGTGATAGTAATAAAAGTATTGTCCCAAATGGTTTTAATTTCAAATTTTTCAAACAATTATGGGATTTGATTAAAATGATATTTTAAGGGCTGCCTCTTTCACAATTGTTGGTGGTGGCTTCAAGGATGTAATACTTCTTTTAGCAGTTTAAGCCTTAAGAGAGATAATCCATAAGGCTTAGAGGTGTATATATCAATATCTTTAGTAAGGAGCATATATAAGATTATATCAAAAATATTGTAAAAGAGAATACAGAAAGTACTTTACAAAGTAATTTATAAAAATAGACTGCATTCATAAAGGGTAGGAGAATTCTAGATAGTGTGGTGGTGGCAATCGAAGTTGTCGAGGAGGTAACAAGGAAAAAAGGAAAGCACACTGTCTTGAAGGAAGATTTTGAGAAAGCTTATGATTCAGTCAATTGGGATTTTCTTTTCTCTATGTTAGAGATGTTGGGTTTCTATCCAAAATGGGTTAAATGGATTAGAGGCTACTTAGAGTCTTTAACCATCTCTATCTTAGTAATGAGAGTCCAATGCAACAATTTTCACCTACTAAGAGACTAAGGCAATGGGACCCCTTAGCTCCTTTTTATTCCTTATAGTAGTAGAAGCGACAATAGTAGTAAAAATTGAGAGTAAAGGGCTATTAGAAGGAATTAGGGTGAGTTAAAGGGAGATCCCAGTTAGTATGATTTAGTTTGCAAACGATGCCTCATTTGTATACAAAGTGGAGATATAAAACATAGTGTTTATAAAGACTATTTTTAAATGTTTTGATTTAACTTCTGAACTTAAGGTTAACTTTCATAAGAGTAAGTTAGGAAGTATAAGAGTCCAGAGTAGGATGGTGGAAAGGTTCTCGATCATTCTAAATTAGAATATCATGAGTGTACCTTTCAAATATTTAGGTATGCTAGTGAGGGCAAATTATAGAAGGAAATAATTTTGGAAAGATATGATCATGAAAATAGAAATAGGTTAGCATTAGGGAAAACAAAGCATTTATCATTTGCTAGTAGGGTTACACTCATAAAACGAGTGATATTCACCGTTCCATTTACCTATCACTGTTTAAAATGCCTAATTGTGGGGAAAACAAATAGAAAAATACAGATGGATTTTTTATGGGGATAAGGTCACAAAGGAAGAAAAATTGTGTGCTAAAGTGGGAATATATATGTAAAATAAAGGAAAATGGTAGACTAGGGGTAAAGGATTTGAAATTATTCAACATGACTCTATTGGCAAAATGGAAGTGGATACTTGGAAGGATGAACTTGGTTTGTGGAAAGAGATTCTAGATTCTAAGTATGGCTCTAGAGAGCTTTGGATGAGTTAAAAGTCTCAAATCATAAGTCTAGCTGATTGAAGGACATTATGGAAATTTGTGGTAGAAGACAAAATGAAAACTAGTTTGATGGAAATATAAGATGGAATAGAGGTAAAGGAAATAAAATAAAATTTTGGGAAGATAAGTGGATTGGTGACATGCAATTACAAGAAAGGTATCCAAGGTTGTGTACAAATGCAATCATAAAGGAAGGCATACTACATGAATTTGGATATTGGATTAACGACCAATAATATTGGATTTTGTCTAGGAGAAAAGTATGGTGTCCGAGTTGAAGAAAGAGATAGACAAAAACACTTTACATAGAGACAAGGAAGATGATTGAGTATGGTGCGATGATGATACACAAGAATACGTAGTTAAATTAGCTTATAGTAAGTTAAAAACAGAAAACAGTGTCAAAGATGGGTTCAAATTTGATGAATTTTCAAACACCAAGGCATTACTCAAGTTTTTGCATGGTAGATAATAAGAAATAAAGTGGCTACATGAGATAATTTACATAGAAGGGGAATAGATGGGGTGGTAAAACATGTGCCATGTGTGATATGACTAATGAATCTATCAACCATATATGGCAGATGTGCAACTCTTGAGTATGCTCCTTCCAATCAATTTAAAGAGTCTAAAACATAGTATAAGCTTAGGTTTCAAATCTATTTTTATGATACCACACCATTGTGAATGATTTGACCTACTGGTGTTGTGGTACAACTATGTTTGAAATTTTTTTTTGTTAATCCTCATCAATGCACAAAATTTAAAGGTATGCAAATTTTGGTTTTTTGTAGTGGATGCAATCAAGCGTTTCAAAAATATATAAACATTTAGTGTTTGATATTTTGAATAATCTCAAAAGTGTGTGGTTGGTAAAAATAGATCGAGGTACTGCTATGTGTGTGTTTTCTCTATCATTTTTTTTCCAAGGCCTTTTTTGGAAGTTAAGGGAATGATACGAAGTAAAAATTTGCATACTCTTGAAAGACAAAAGATAATTGTGTTGTCTTCTTCATAAAGGAAACCAAACTATATATTATAATGATTAAATCATCTATACTATTGCTTTAGGGTAGAAAAGATTACTTCTTCAAGTTTTTCTTGGATGTAAGGGGCTCACTATCATTGTGGTAAATAGTTTATAGAGTTCCAAAAGCATTAGTAGCCACATATAAGCAAGGGGAGGGACCAAGAGCTTGTAATTTTATGTATTTTACTTTTCTTTTTTTCTTTGTTATTTGTATGTGGGTTGAGGCAACCCAATTGTCTACTTTTAATATATTTGCTATTGTTGATAAAAAAAAAACCTTTGATTTAATTATTTATTGGAGAGTACAATTTTCTTTTGATTTTGATAAGAAAACTTGTAGGTTTTAGGGTGATATAATTGTTTGTTAATTACATAATGCAACATGCATAAACTAACTATTGAAAATAACATTCTAATTTTTTTATCAAAAATATTTTCACACAAATATTTAATATATATATATATATATATATATATATATATATATATATATATATATATAAAATAATGATGGTCAATTAATAAATATAATCTCAAAGAAAATTTAATTTTGTCCAATCATACTAGGATCTTTAATTTAGAAAAACTATCAAAAACAAGTTATGAGACCAACTGAAAACAAATTACCATTATACAATTCCAAGAAGTTAATTAGTGTTTTAAAATTTATTTATCTATTAACTATTTTTTTTCTAGAACCATTGAATTAGGATTTGTTTTATATCAAAGATACAAGAAATATTACAAGATAAGAGAAAGAGAGAGAAGATGGATAAGGATTTTTTATATTAGTTCAAATTAAACCGATTCTATATCAAAGATCAATCAACTCAACCTTAAAGTGATTGTTTCCACTATCTTGTAATTTTCATATTACAACTTCACTACACATGCGATGCATGTAATCAAGCAAAATATGAATCTAAAATCCCTTAAACAACCCTAAAGATATTACTAATGTGCTAAACACTATTGAATGCAATACACCTTACAAGATGTACCAAAAATGGACAAATTTACTAAAATAGTATCGCTTGCCTTTACATGATTTCCTAAAATTCAAAATAAAAAAAACGAAGAGAGCAATTTCACCACACAAGCCCTAATTTAGAAGTTTTTTCAAAAGATATGAACACAAAAAAGTTTTAAGCTCTTGGTGAATTTCTTAAATGTACAAAATGTGTAATTAAAAACAATCTATTATTTTACAAGATAGCCCGTAACAATTTATAAAAAACATTTCTAAATAAATTTAATCAATTAAATGATAATTGATTATTTTATTCAATGTTGCTTCTAGAAACACAATAGAAGCAATTTAATCAGTTGTATCCCACTTAATCGGCTAATTATACAAGTTGTAACACAAGATAATTTATTATTTAAAAGCTTAATCGATTATCAACGCAAACATGATTTCAAAACCATTTAAGCTAGTAAATTAATAATTGATTATGCAACCTAACATAATAAAATATGTTAAGTATTAATTAATTAATTAATACATTCTTAAAGCCTTTTAACACATTCAAAAATCTTTTAAGTAATTATCCAGTCAATCATGCTTCTTAGTCGAAGATAAAATCTTTCCTAAGTGCATGATGCATTAAAATATAAAAGTATAAACATTCAATACAAGGTTTGTTGTTACAACATCGAAATATAATCTAGAGAAATCTAATCTTCAATGTTTACATCAACAAAAGGAGAAATTTGAAAAATATGTTAAAGCATGAATGAGTTTTATGATAAGACAAAGTGTTGATCTAAATGTCGTTGCCCAACATACCCATGCTTTGAAAATGACAAATTTTTGTGTGTCTAACAATATATGTAAGTTTGAAATATGTATTAAATAAAGTACAACTCAATACAAGATGCTTAGTCATAAAAGCTTAGATGAATATGAAGAGTAGAAGAAGTCTCCAAGCAAGATATATATAAAAACTTAGATGATATCTCTTGAGTGCTACAAATTCTTTAAGCTTCTAAGGGATAGAGTTTTAAGTACGTCTAATAAACGTCTAGGGTGAGTTTATTTTGTAAATCATCCACACTTAGAAGTTAGACTTTAGAGCAATAGGTGATGATTTTTTATATCCTCTCATAGAGAGTTTTCCTTGTAATATGTCCAACAACTTTTGTTTTATAGTTAAGAATGACTTTGTGTACAAGAGTGTGTTATGTACTCAATCTTATAAGTAGCAATCACGAGTGATTTTATGTACCCTTTGTAAGCAAGAAATGAAAGTAATAATATTTGTAATCAAGTTTGATTAGTAGAATCTTTCGTGGTTTGCAAAGGAGAGTTGTATGTAGCTCAAGCTAGGGTGAATCAGTTTAAAATGTCTTCACTATAATTTTCTATTATGTGATTAAAATTTCTTTTAGACATCTTATAAATTATTTTTGTAAAATATTGTGAGTTTATTATGTAAACTATCAGACAAACCCTCACAATGTTAATACATTTATGGTAAAAAAAATCACAGTATTTTGATAAGCTCTATCCAAATCTCCCCTTTCTAGAACTAATGTTCTCTTTCAAATGATGAGCAAGTAAAATAAAAAGGGGAGTATTCATTTGAGCAAAACTTTTTTTTCCATTTATTCTTTCAACTTTTATTAATCTAATTATAAAAACACATGATCTTGATGTTAAAAACTATTTTAGTAAAACAAGAACTTAAACACATTTGATGTTAATACTCATTCTCTTTATATGATTGCTTTATATTTTGTTTTATTTCAATAATTTATTGTGATGCAAATTTTTCTCATTAATATTAATTTTTAAATTTTTATATGTTAATTTTTCAAAAATTATGATGAATAAGTCTATTTTCAAAAATAAAGACAATATGATGGAGAAAGAACCATGAAAAGACACACCATGAATATAAAAGCACGGGGGAAAATGTGTATCCTCTACTACTTGTCAATTTGGTTGCTGCAAAATCATATATAGCATACCAAGTAGATTGTGATATCTCATAATGTAAGACAATTGGTAAAATTGCATTAAATGTTATAAAATGCATAATGATGTTATAATGTGTCCTCATTTTTAATGTAGATGATATAAAGACTCACTTGGTGTCTTAGTGATCACCTTTAAGAAACTTATACATAAACAATCATAAGTAAGAAGATTTATAACTATAACATGAATCATTCCGTGATATTCAAACATTTTTACACTTTGTATTATCCTCTTTTTGTCTCTTTGAGCTTAAATTTCATATTTATCTATCTAAGATATTTTAGTGTGTAATACTTTTTCATTAATCTTGGAAATGTGAAGAAAGCCTAAAAAGAGGCTATTGTAAAAATAATACTTACAAAATTGCTTGAAGAAACAATTAAAAAGAATACTTTGATGTTTAACTAGAAGTGATTATAAATAATATTTGTTGTAAGAGTTGATCTTAGAGAAACATGAAGATTTCCAAGAACTAGATGTAGTGTCGGTGGGGACAAACCAATGTAAAAACATCTTATATCTTTCTCTTTTTTGTTCCTTCAGAGAAAAAGCTCCCTTTCTTTTTAAATATATTCTAAAACGAAAGAGAAATATTTTTAGTTGCTAATTTAAAATGGCTTTCAAATGGGTTTAGCATTATACAAGTAGTAGAGGCAAATATCATAATGGTAATGGAAGGAATCTACATGAAAGAAGAGTCTCAATTACCAGGCTTCATGTCTTCAATGTGGATAACTTTATTTTTTTCAACAGCAAGAAATAAATTAAATTAAAGGGAAACACTTTAGGGGTGTCTCAACCCTTATATAAATACACCACCAAACCCAACTCAAACCTCATTACACATCATGTAGTTTATGTGCTCTACTACATGCAAAGTTTGTAAGTTGTTTAGTACACTTATATACACTCCTTCGAGGACAGGAACAACAGATAATATACATATGCCTTATGGAAATTCAATTCCTAAAAATCTTCCAGTATGCGTGTTTCGTATACGATATTCTCCCATCTCATTGTTCATTACTTCAACACGAATCATAACCCACATAAACAAAGGAAAAATACCATTGCACACCTCCTCATCCCAACAACTCCCCGATACCACCTATAGGAATTGTACACAACCCTTGCACACAAGATGGCTTGTCACAACATCTACCTAATCATATGTAAACAATCAAAATGATGCATGTACCATTCTTAAAAGGATCCTTGCATTCTTAACCCACCACATTTAGCCCAAGACCAAGCACACAAATGGGTTGTTGCAAATACCTCTACCTCATCAACCTATCCATCCTAAAAAACAATTCTATTTTGTAGAGTCCAAATTTCCTTTACCACAGCCAGTCACATCCCTCTCCATACATAGGTGGCTTTATTACTCATTCCATTTATATAAAAACTCCAAAAGTGTTTTTCAATATCGTTCGGTCTAACTGAAATGATCTGTACCCAAATATCACACTTAATCCATAATCTTTGTGTTACCTCATAGTTAATTAGTAAGCGATGAGTAGTTTTCACTTCCTTTTTACATAAAGGACAAAGAACGCATTGTACCGTAACTCCTCTACTCACAAGATTGACCTAGATGACAATCTATCTAACATCATCCTCCACCCGAACACCTTTGTTGTCCCAGGTACTTTAAGGTCCCATACCACTCTAAAACAATCCCTTTCTGGGGCACCTTGTACATTCTTCACAGTCCTATATCCTAACTGAACTGTATAAGTCGAAACATTCTCCCCAGTCTAACTTCACTCATCAAACTTGTATCTATTCCAATGAAAGTAAAAACTAGCTCCATGAGATGTTTTTTCATTTCTTTCTCCCATTCAAACAACTCCCTCCTCCACAGTATCTGCCCTGTGAAGTTTTCAGTACTCTCATCCCTAGTCCACATACCAAAATCACTAACCACCTTTTCTTTGTATACTGCCACCGAATATAGTCTAGGAAATTTTCTCATTAACAACTCCTCCCCCACCCACCAGTCTTCCCAAAATCTTATCCTACTCCCATTACCACACTTCCACGTTAGCCTCTTATCAAACCAATTATGTTCTTTGTGCACCTCACAAATTAATCCTAAATCCTTCCACCAATACGAACTTTTTCATTTGTTATTGACCTTTTCATGTCCCTCCAATTCCCATATCTATGCCTACCAAAAGGATAATATTGAAATGTATATACACGACACCATGATAATAAAGAGAAGACATGAAAAAGTGAAAATACACTCTAAATAAACAAGTATTCAAGTACAAGAATGTCGAAGTACAGATGCACTTCACATTATCGATGAAGGAACAAATCATGGACAACTATGATAATTACAACTCTTCAAAGTATACGAGATTTTCAAAATAAAAGAAGATGAAATAGTGGACAAAATGTTTGGTAAATTCCAAAGTATCATACACAAACTTCTAAACTTTTATATTTCGAAGTCCATCACATGAAGATTGGAAAACTTATCAAAGTATAAAAATTAAAGACAGTAGTCATAGCTAAAAGAGAATACATAAAAACAATGACACTTGATGAACTGAACTTCTTAAAACATTATTTGTTCAAAAATGTATATCTTAAAGAAAGACCAAAAAGATATAAATTACTTAACTTTGTAAGCAAGTAAACTTGAACTAACTAAGCCTTCACAATCTTCTAAAAGGGCGAAAAGTATGTGCAATATTTGATCTAAGTAAGCCTTCTCAATCTTGGCTAAAAGTATCTCCAAGGCTTTGAAGATGCATGAATCTAAAGGTGAAAAAACATATGAAGACTAATAAGATTCACATGATGATATAATAATAATGATAAAAATAGTTAGCAAAATACTAAAAAAGGAAAAATACCTCATTAAGAAAACAAATACAAAATATTTGATAAAAGAATTTTATTTCTTCATTTGTTACCATAGTTGCAGTTCTTTCATTTATTCTTATATATGTAATATCCCACCTCTCCACACCGTCCCCATGTGTGTTCCCATTTCACTGAAACGTCTTAGCCTTAAGCCCTCATACCAACTTAATGACCATGCCAATCACGTCGACAAGTATACATCTTATATATTATTAATTAGATATATATACACTAAATTGGAAAGTTGGAACTGAAATTTATTAATTATAAAGCCGCAAAGCTAATTATTTTTAAGAAATATTTATTATGGAAGAAGTATTTTTGAATGATATTACTATATTTATGGAAGAAATATTTATTAATTATAACAATTTTATTTATTTATGGAAGAAATATTTTTGAATACATTACTATATTTTATATTCTCCTTGTTAATGGGAGAATACATATATTTATTAAAATCTGTTATGTAATATTTTATTAAAACTTGTTATCCTGTAGTGAGTTAAAATTTTATAAATTAATGTATGGAGATCGTTGTATATAATTGAAGTCTAATTTTAATACATTGAATCACTTTGTGAAATGGTTGGACTTTTAAAATTTATTTTTCGCGTTAGTTTTTTTAAAGAAATTATCACGTTAGTTAAAAAAACTGTTAGATAAATTATTATTTACTTTTACAAAAAAATGTATAATTTTACCCAAAGTTATTAGTTACTGACATTTTATAAATTGGTATGTTATTCTTTTACTCTCTTGATGTGTCTCATAAATTAACCGCAGCATGTTTTCTCCCATTAACAACTTTATGCTGCTATGGTGACGAAAAAATAGATTAAAAGTATTAATAACTGGAAATGATGAAAAAAAGTAACAACTTCTAATATTGTGTACAAATGTTTTTTTAAAAAAAAATTATCAAAAAGTAGGTATTACTTTTATACAATTTTGTGTTATATATTATTTTAATTTATTTTTATTATATTGTTAATATATTTTTAATAATGTTGCAGATGCAAAGACAAGGTCTGATACGCAACATATTTAATGGATTCATGTTTTGGGTATATTAAACAAAAATAACTTTATTATAATTTGTTCATTGTATATGCAATCATACTAATAATTGATCATACTTATTTTTTTAAAGAATCTACTACCGTTTTATTAGTTTTTATGTACATAAATAATAGTCTCATATTACTACCGCTTTCTTAGTTTTTAAGTACATAAATAATATATTAGTTTGATATTAAGTTACTAATATTATGTTAGTTAAGATAGTATTCTTAGTATCAATCATTATATTTAAAATATTGTATGTTTTGGAGTTTGAATCTTTGTTACAGATTTTTTCTTAAAAGACATTTGTTTGATAATAATATTTTGACTAACATTTAGAGGAGTGTAACTTTTATACTTACTTACATGTCTTCTCTTAAAGACATCTATGATATTTGGAGCAAAGACAGAGAAAGGAACTTTCATCATCTTTTTCTTGCATCCAAATTGTCCTCTATGTTGATATATCATGTTGCTCAAGTGCATAGCTCATCCAAGTTGACAAGTGAGTTAATGCATAATGAGTCAAGGAATTTTTCTTGGGCGAAGGCCCACCAAGAGTGTGTGCATAGCCACTAAATGTAAGTTGAGGATATGCATGTACATTTTAACAAATTGAGAATGTATTATTGTAATGACTTGGTATCCGCTTATACAACATTATATAAGGAGGTTGAGGTTGCTACCATGGGTTTGTTGTTGGAAAATTGTGGTGAGAACCTTGCACATAAAGTATCAATGAGTCTATCAAATTTTTGGACAAAGAATAATACCATTTCAGGGCTGGTCCTTTGAGAGTAGTAAGGATAAACCAACAATATACTCCCAAGTGTTCAAAAAAGAGGTTAGCTTGGATTAAATATGTCTTGACATGTGCCTTCAGGTCCAGCGATCCATCATACTTTTCAACATAGGGCACCTTCCACTTTGCAGAAAGTTGGGTCTTCATAACATTTGGTGTGACAAGGTGACAAGACTTGCTTACATTTTCAATAGGTTTTATTGTATGTTTGGTCAAGACACAAAACCTATCGGTGTGTTAGGTTTAGAGTTACAGTTTCTGCTTAATTCAGTGTGTGGTTCGGTTTTAGCTTAGTATGACGAGTTTTTCATGAAGAGCTTGCAACTTAACCTGATGCTAATTCAACTAGCTCGATGTTAGTCCCACAAGAGCTCCAAATCTTTAATAGATTTGTTCTACATGTCAAATATTGCATTTTGAAGATTGTCCTTATTTTTTTAGAAAGTCTCCACATGTGCTTTGAGGGTTTTGATGGTTGATGGATCATATTAGGATATAATGATAATGATGATTTGACAATTCTGCTTTTGGTAAGTAGTGTAAAACTTGTTGTCTCAGAATAGTTTTACCCAGATTCGGTGGTGAACTTATACACGTTCTTATGGAAAAGAATGTAACCCATAGAAAAAAATAGTATTCTTAAGAAGTCAAGTTTATACTTCCAAAAATTAAATTAAATGTCAAGTTGTTGATAAAGTTCGAAAAGAGAAGATTCTTATATCAACAAATCAATAAAAACTAAAAAAAAAATATAGAATACATTAGTATTAATCTGAATAACAAAATTGAAATAATATTTTTCATATGATTAATATATATTTATAAACTTTTATAATATTTCAAAAATATTTAAAATATAATTAATTACTAAATATTTAAGATTCAACAAATTATAATTATATATAATTATATATATATATATATATATATATATATATATATATATTCTTGTAATTCAGTATAATACATTTTATTAACTTTGATAATCTATTTTTTTTCTCAATAAAAATAAGGTTATTAATATAAATTTAGATATCTCATTCATATGTCAATCATTAATAATAACTCTTATATCAATCTTTACATCATCTTATTCATTTCTTTTATTATCATAAATTAAACACTCAATAATTTAATAACCATGACAAATATATTCAATTATTTTAAATTAAAATAGCATTTTTTAGAGTATAATCCTATCAAGTTATTTTAGATTGAAATAACTATAACAATATAAATGGAGAAAAAAATATTTAGTTTGAGTAATCAGCTCACAAACTAATTAATTATTCCTTTTCCTTTCAGGTTCAAATCCGTTGAGTGGATTTTTACTATATGTGATCAATAAATCTAAGTTCGATATTTAAGATTCTTGAAAAGGTATCTCATTGATGATGAGGTTGCATTTGGTGAAGGACAATTGCTAACAGAAAAATGATAAGAATCCAATAGATAGTGCATGAGACTATTTCTAAGTGGCCTTGCTCAGTATATATAATTATAACGCCTTTTTCAACGTCTTCAAAGATTATATATATATATATATATATATATATATATATATATATATATATATATATATATATATATATATAAAATTATTTTTATATTTAAATATATATTTAAAATTTATTATATTTTTATATTTATAAATATATATTTAAT
>Ga0099824_1003916_pt1 | contig 21582 bp, 16 predicted proteins | sample SiratrowhiteBW_FD_76837 | JGI IMG/M metagenome (GOLD analysis project Ga0099824, IMG submission 76837) | Root nodule microbial communities of legume samples collected from California, USA - Siratro white BW | ecosystem: Host-associated > Plants > Roots > Nodule | place: USA: California... | reverse complement strand
TTTTGGGGTAATGGGAGAATGTCTGAGTGTGTGTTGCAAGGTCAGAGGGTGTGCAAGTGCAGAAATATGGATGATGAAAGAATATAAAGTGCAGTCATCTTGGACTAAGTGTGTGGTTATACCTATTCATGACTTTCTTAACGACCGCTTTTGCCCCGTATGTATCACTAAAGATGGTCAAATTTTTGGATCAAACATTGGAGGAAGATTAGAGAAACGTAATCATAAGGGAGAGCTGCTTGAGTTTCTCAACTATGGTGGAGGTGGAGAGTTGTACTATCTTGATCTACGGTCTGCTATGTATAGAGAGAGTCTACTGTCTCCAAGTAGTGAGGATAACTAGCAGTAACAGATTAGAAAATTCAAGGTATGAATTGTTCTCCCTTCCCTTCACCATTATATTTTACTATATCACTGTTTTTTCTGCTAAAATCTTAGAGAATTTCCAATTAACATTCTAACATTTACATGACATTCTTGTTTCCCGCAGGCCATGAAATATACATCTAACTTGAACTGATGACACGGCTAGCAGAAACATAGCACTTAGAAGAGGTGCCTTGCATATGATATTAAATCAGTGTTAATGCAGAAATAGTGTCTGTTTTAGTGGTGATTTCAATAAAGTTGGAGTTTCAACAGACTCTGTGTTTCAGATTACCTTTTTTGCTCTTAGTGTTATTGTGCTTTAGAACATCTTTTTTTGCTCTTAAAAGTTATTATGTTTGCAGTTTGTTTCTACCGTACGCTTTTACATAGTTTTCAGATTCAAGCCAACTTATGTGGTTCTTTCCCTATTTTACCATGTCCACAAATAACCTCCCAGCCCTAATCTCACAAATTAATAACCCCAGAACGTGGAGTTCCTCAACGAACCTTGGTATAGAGCATGGAATGTTATCAAATTAGAATAGAGCATGAAAAAACTTGGTGTAAAGTATACTTTAAAGATCTTGTGGTAAGTTTTTGAGTCTGTTTTTCACTCGAGTACCAACAGCATAAAAAAGTCACGCAGAATGTCACATAAGTGTGACTTTTTTATACTATTGTGGAGGGCTGATCACTCAATTGGAGATGAGAACCAAAACCCATGCAATAAGATGAAAATTGGCGCAACCATTGTGAGAAACAAGAAAAATGCATTCGGCATATTCAAGAAAGAAGTAGAAATACAAGACAACAAATAGAAATGAAACTCAAAATGGAATAAAGGGAGAAGGAAGGAAAGAACCCGAAACCTTGAAGGAGAATTCCATGCAAGCCACTGCTTTAGAAAACTTTTCAAGATAACACTCAAAGGAAAAGAAGAGGAACCTCTCAATTCTCTCAAGACAACTTTTGAAGGTAACTAATTTATTCACGTATCTATGTTTTAGAAGAGAGGACACTTTTTATATGGCAGTGTATTTCTTCGAAGGAGGTCCAAGAGACATAAAAAGAGTTAACTTTGTTAATCTAAGAGTTAACCATGATTAATTAAGCTAATCTCTTAAAATTACAAAATACACATGGTAGTTTCCTATATTTAAGGAATGTAATAATTATAAAATGATGACTAGGATTTTAAGAGTTCTAAGTTCAATGATATTAAAGGCTTTAAGAGTCAAAGGATGACTCAAAGTAACTCATGTGCTCCTTTCATATGCTCATGTGAGTTGCATGTGCTAGTTTAAGATTTTTAAAAAAGACTTCTTACTTTCTACATTTAGAACCATGATTCTCTCAGGTTATTATCATCAAGTACTTGTTTTTCTCAAGTTCTTCTTGTTTTCCAAAAACTACACATATCCAATTCTCTAATCTCTTTCTCCAAAAACTTTTAAGACTTCGTCTGTCTTTTATCTCTTTTCTCTTCTCTCTTAAACAAATTCTTCCTTACTCTCGTATGTGTCACTTTTGTTGCTCAAACAAAAGCTATGCTTTAACTTCTTAACAATGACCAAAACTGTATCCTTTCTCAAAAGAAATTGTTTGCCGAAAAATTTGTTATTTGGTTAAGTTTTTCTCTAAAGCAAACTAGATATGCTCCTTGCCGATCTCCATATGTATAGCATGGTGCAATTTTTTATTACAAGCATTTCTGGATTTTATTTCAAAACCTTCCAGTGTCAGCAAGAGATTTTATGTATTGAATCTAAGGGCAGTTTTCTCAAAATTAAATTTTCAGTGGTGGATACATTGATTTTAGTCCGTGGAAAGATTTATTTTATATTTTTTTTATTTCGCTCTTTTATAAATATTATGAAAAAAAAAATCATCTAAAGTACTGTGGAAGTCACTAAAATGTTTTTTTCTGCTTGTTTTCCAGTTTAATCCCGACAGCACCACAGGGCAAGTTGTCTCTCCTAAAGAAGAAGTGATCAGCCTGACGAAGATAATAGACGTAGTTTGTTTCCCACACACAGCTCGAGCTTATCATCTTCAGCACTGCACCGAACCCTTCAGGTTGGTTATGTAAAATATGGGTTGTGCTAATAAATTCTCTATATGGTGTGTTTCTTGCTTGCTACTTGCTGTTTATGTTCTGTTTTTGTGTCACATGAGTGGGAGCTTTGGATAACAGATCGATGTTCAATTAATCCTCACACATACATAGTGATTATAGCTATATCTGATATCACTTCAAGCTATACTTTGTTTTTTCAGGTGGCTTGTAGTGGATTATATATTGATTACATTTTCAACCGCATGTATATGCTTCACATCATGTTTTCTAGGCTTGCTTAAAGGAACTGACTTTTCTGATCTGAACCATGCCTTTTTCTCAGCCATGCTAAATGTGTATGAAATCGGTGTTATCCCTTTGGTTACATCAATTTTGTGTCATCAACTCCTAAAATTAGCAATTTGAGATTCACTTGTTTGATATTAATAATTAAACTTCTAAACTAGCACATTCAACATGTCAGACCAAAACTGAGAGGTACTCCCTTTTATATATGTTGTATTTAACATGAGTAATTGCAGATTTTCACCCAGTAATTACTTGGGAGAACTAAAATGTTAATTATACTTATCGACATGATTTTATTTTTATTAATGTATTAAACAATTAACATGAATTTCCTAATCAAATTTCAGGACAGAGAAACCTGCAATGGATTCAACGGCTCTTAGGCACCTCCACTTTGTTTTCATCCCCTTAATGGCCCCAGGTCATATTCTCCCCATGGTAGACATGGCCAAATTGTTGGCACAACGCCAAGTGAAAGTGAGCATAGTGACCACACCCCTCAATTCCATCCAATTCCAAGCTAGCATAGAGAAAGAGATTCGATCTGGATCTCCCATTCAAATTCTAAATGTTCAGTTTCCATGTAAGGAAGCTGGACTACCAGAGGGATGTGAGAGCATAGACACTTTGCCTTCAATGGATCTACTAAACAACTTCAACACCGCTTTAGACTTGTTGCAGCAGCCACTAGAAGAGCTACTTGAAAAGCAAAGACCCTTCCCAAGTTGCATAATTGCCGACAAATATATCATGTGTGTGGCTGAAGTTGCAAACAAGTTGAATGTTCCAATAATAATATTTGATGGAACCAGTTGTTTTTTTCTCCTATGCAGCCACAATTTACAAAAGGATAAAGCCTATGAAGCTGTGTCAGCTGAAGAGAAATTTCTTATCCCCGGAATTCCCCACAGAATCGAATTGCAAAGATCTCAACTTCCTGGGATGTTCAATCCCGGCACAAACCCGAAGTTGAATGCTCGACGTGAGAAAGTAATGGAAGTTGCAGAAAAATCACATGGCGTAGTGGTTAATAGTTTTGAGGAGTTGGAAGCAGAATATGTTAAAGAGTATCAAAGATTTTCGGGTCATAAAGTATGGTGTGTTGGCCCTGTGTCATTGTCCAATAGGGATGATATTGACAAGTCTCTAAGAAGTAGGAGAGACTTAAGTTATGAGAATGAATATGTGAAGTGGCTAGATTCATGGTCTCCGAGGTCAGTGATTTATGTCTGCTTTGGTAGCCTAAACCGTGCAATACCAGAGCAGCTGATAGAGCTCGGGATGGGTTTGGAAGTGACTAAAAGGCCATTCATTTGGGTGCTTAGAGGTGCATATGGAAGAGAGGAGATGGAGAAGTGGCTGTTGGAAGATGGGTTTGAAGAAAGGGTGAAAGGGAGAGGGCTTTTGATCAAGGGTTGGGCGCCACAAGTGTTGATCTTATCACATAGAGCAATAGGAGTGTTCGTGACACATTGTGGATGGAATTCCACACTTGAAGGGATTTGTGCTGGCGTGCCATTAGTAACTTTTCCTCAGTTTGCTGAGCAGTTCTTCAATGAACAACTTGTTGTACAAGTTGCAAAGATTGGGGTGAGTGCAGGAGCTGAATCTGTCGTGCACTTGGGTGAGGAACATAAGTCTCGGGTTCAGGTGACTAGGGAAAATGTAAAGGATTGTATTGAGAATGTAATGGGTGAAGGCCAAGAAAAAGAAGAGATAAGGGAAAGGGCTAGAAAGTATGCAGATATGGCAAGGAAAGCAATGGAACAAGGTGGTTCTTCTTACCGCAACATGTCCCTACTAATTGATCACATTATGCATTTCAAAGGATTGCACAAAAGCTAAGACACAAATGGATTCATCCTTGTTTTGCTTGAAATATACCTGAGTTCCTACCTTGTTCTTCAATGTGTTGTAAGATTGTTAAGTTTGATCATTGACAGAAACAATCCTATTAGCCTTTAACCCCTTTCTCCTGGAGTTTATAGAGAAAACTTTAGGACATTGATGAACATGTCTATAAAAAGAAAAACATGAAAAAATAAGTAAAGAAAGAAGTTAATGTAAATGATAAATAACTTGATAAGTATTGTAACAACGAAGGAAGAATGTATAAGAAACATAGATTGATTGCATCAGAGAAAAACCGATAAGGAAAGCAAGACATGAACAACCACACTCTTCCTCTTCTCCCTCTGGAAGTGATCAGAGAAATTCTTCTGAGATTGCCGGTGAAGTCCCTTTTGCGTTTCAAGTGTGTTTCTAAGTCATGGCTTTCTCTCATTTCCAATCCCAAATTCGGCATTTCGCATTATGACCTAGCTGCCACACCTACCCATCGAATCCTTATGAGATCAAACGATTTTTATGCTCAATCCATTGATACAAACGCACCGTTTATAGATCGTCAAGAGGGTACGTTTTGTTTGCTTCGTGCTGTGCATCTCCTTCTCCCCCCTCCTTCTCCTCCACGCATTCCGGATTTTTTTCACTTCGATGATTTTCGCAATCAACCTTACATTTTGGGCTCATGCAGAGGGTATATTCTCTTGTACTACGAGAGGGGCGATGATCTCATTCTATGGAATCCCTCAATCGGTGTTCATAAACAATTACCACACTTTGAATATGACAACATAACCCGTGAATTCCTCTATGGTTTTGGGTATGACTCATCAAAAGATGACTATTTGATTACCATTATTCCATTCTCATCTCCGTTTTCTGCTGACAATGAAACCCATGTTTTCTCCTTCAAAACTGCTTCCTGGAACATTGTCCTTGTCAATTTTCCATATTCAGATCCTGGAAATTGCCTTGCAGTCAGAGCTGGGTCACTCTTCAATGAGACCCTTCATTGGTTGGTTTTGTCCAAGGAGAAAAAGGTTGTTGTCATTCTTGCCTTTGATCTGGTAAAAAGGAGTTTTTCAGAGATTTCACTGTTTGATCATTTAACTGCTCAAAAATATATAGCATGTGGTTTGAGGGTAATTGGAGGATGTCTCTGTGTGTGTTACTCGGTCGAAGGCAGTGCAAGTACTGAAATAAGGGTGATGAAAGAGTACAAAGTGCAGTCTTCTTGGACCAAGTTCATTGTTGTACCTACTGGTGACTTTTCCCCCATATGCATCACCAAAGATGGTGGAATTTTTGGATCAGATATGAGAAGTTTAGAGAAGTATGACGATAAAGGAGAGCTCCAAGAGCATCGTGCATATGGTGTACAAGAAGAGTTGTTCTACTGTCTCAATCTACAGTGTGCTATGTATAGAGAGAGTTTACTGTCACTTCCCACTGTCATTCGGAATCCAAGTGAAGATGACCATCAGCAACTGATAAGAAAAATCAGGGTATGCACTCTTTCACCGTTGTATTCTTATTCATCTTGCTGGTCATATTTCTTTCTTCATTTTTTTTAAATTAAAATATTAAATGCACGGAAAGATGGTATTTGGTGGTGGTGGATTCAATTTACCTTTCATGGATAAAAACAAAACATTTGATGTCTTGATTACCATATTACTGTTTACTGTAAAATTTTTAAGAGGATGTCCTAATAATATTCTAACATTTTCATTAAGCTAATGTTTTCTGCAGGCCGCAAATTTGACAAGAATGTATAGTTAGCTCAATGTCACTTTCCTTCAATTGATGACACTACCGCATAGCACTTGGAAGAGAATGGCATGTCTATCTACGTATTAAATCATCTTATCTTAGTGTAGAACTAGTGGTGATTTCAGTAGAGTTGCAGTATGAACAGACTTTATAGTTTAACTATGTCTCAAAGGTGGAGTTTGCAAAAATTTTATGTATTGTTTGCAGTTTGTTCCTCTAAGGCTCGTTTACATAGTTCTTATATCCAAATCCTACTTATTTGATTATTTACCTCGATTTACAAACCCCATAACCAATCTCACTAATTAATGACCCCGTAGCCATACTTGCTATTGAATGGTGTTGTTTTCTCATGACAAACTTCTAGGATTTCATTTCAAAGCCATAAAATGCTAGTTAGAGATTTTATTTGTTTAATCAATGGACACTTTTAGACATCTACTTGTTTTGTCATTCACGGTAACCGGGCTTCAAATAAAGCATCGCAATCTGTAGCTTCAGTATCATAATCAGAAGTTTCCATCAACAACTAAAGGATTTAAACATAACCATTTGCAACATAGAATCTCTAAAATGGTCACGTCCTTAAATTTATTGCTAGTAATACATTAAACATGTATCAATTTTTTCAGCAGTAGTCGATATATGGCCGCACACCCATGCCCATGTTAATTTTTCTACTCATATCATAACCATATTACAATTTCCATAGAGAAAGTAAGTTCACCATGTAGAAGGGGTTATTAGACAATTATGAATGGAGGATGGTAGTATTAAGCTAAGGAGAAGCATTCTTTGAAGAAGTGGAGGATGTGTCAAGGCTGCTAGGTGGAGGGAATAGTGGAGGAAAAGGAACGGGAAAAGCTGGTGGTGATGGGGATGGAGTTGAACCTGGTACTGTTGGGAAAGGAAACAGTGGTGGTGATGTTCCTGTTGAGGGAGGCTGAAATGGGTTAGGAACAGTTGGTGATGTTTCTGGTGGCTGTAATGGGTTAGGATTTAGAGATGGTGGCTGAAATGGGTTGGGTACAGTAGGTGATGGAAACAATGGGTTAGGAGGAAATGTGATGCTACTAGGGTGAGCTATTTTCTGATCCAAAGGTTGAACCTTTGGGGTAATTCCTGCAGAGACTGGTGGTGAGAGTGATATTCCTGAAATGGGTGGCAAAAGAGGGAGCGGTGGCAATAATGGTGGAAGGTCAGGTAATCCAGGAAGGGGAGGAAGGAGACCACCAGGTGTCTTTGGGTCCTGAAGTGGAGGAGGGAATGATGGATCAATTTTTGGATGAAATACAGTTTTCACAGAATCAAGGCCTTTCTCGTTTTGAATGCTTGGTTTTTGGTTACAAAGATTTGGCTGTTTAAGAGGCTTGAATGAGAAAAAGCCGGCTGAGAATATGTGTAGTCCTTGCTTTCTGGACTTGAGGCGCAGTGAGGAAGAGGTTGCTGCCGAGGCCACAGCACAATAAGGCTCACTGCTATTTATCAATTTCACAGTGCATCCCTTGATCCTCTTCACATGTTTGCTCACTGAGAAAGGTAACTGTACCTTGAACTCCCCATGCCTATCTGTCTTCACTTCTTTCCTGAACCTTGGCTTTGTGGTCCCATGTCCATCTCTGCATTCTACAGCAACTGATGCACCTGCCATCAAGATTATAGGAAAACATAAGACAGCATAACTTAAAATACCAAAATTTAGATGATGTCTGTTAGTTTTAGAAATATGAAACTGTGAACAGTTTTAAAATAATAACTCAAGCAGTGAAAACGCACCTGAAATGAAGTGGTTGCCCATAGAGAAATCCTGTTGGAAGCATGTGTCACAGTAAACAGTGCCAACCACAACAGCAGAGGGAAGCTTCCTGTTATAGCTATCCTCACAACGAGTTGTACCAAATGTGTGACTGAGAAATAGTATTACAAGGAACCAAGACATTCTCAGGTTTACTTCTCTTAGAAATTCTTTTCTATGAGTAAAAGCTATAATGGGTGATTTTGCTTCCAAGTAAAGGCTATATCTTTGTTCTCTCTTGCTATCTTTTACAAAGAGAGTGAAGTACAAAATATTTTTATAGCCTACAGATGACGAGACTATTTATGTTTATCATGCGAAAGCCAGTCAACTGTCAACTAAAATGCAGTAATTGCAGGCTTGTTTTCCCATCACTAAACAGCTAGAAAAGAAGGTAATTTGGTGGGTGGAAAAGTTATATAAAGAGAAACTCGTAGCCACTGTTCTATTAAATTGAATGTTTGTTTCTTTATTTGTACGAAAATACAAGAAGGTATGGTTGTGTCCCTGTTGGATCACGAGACAGAAAAAGTAGCCGCAGAATCTGTGAGCATAATATGCAAGACATGACCATGCAGGATGAAAGCTAGCACAAAGTGTGTTAGCATGACCTGTTTGGATATGAATTCCAAGCTGCAACTTGTGAGCACCTTGTGATGCAAATATGCATGCAAGTATTTTACTATTATAATAATGGTCTAGGGAGTTTAAGATGATCGGTTATGTTGTTTAGGAGATAAGCATGTGAGGAAACAGAGAGAAAATAATAAATTGCTGCAGAAATGACACTTATTCTCGCCTCATAGTTTAAAGCTAAAACAAGAATATTTTCATCCGAGTGTAAAAAGAAGTAATGTTATTGGTGTATCATTTTTTTTGAACAAAATATTATGATATCATTGTTCTAGAGTATGATAAATCCATAGGCATAACTTCTCTAAACTTTTGAATTAGTTTCCGCTTATTTGCTGTTAGTTCTGAATTTGATGTTTCTGTTGTGTCAAAGTTAACTTACATGTACATGTACCTAATGAAAATGTGACATACAGGTAGAAATTTATTAGTATGATAAAATTAAATTTCTTTATATATAATAAATTCGAAAACAGATTCCCAGTGATTGCTCACAAGCCCTGTAAACTTTAAAGTATACCATAGCAGTAAAGAAAAGATTGATTGATTAATGTAATTTACGAAGAACTCTCATTCCTTGGCTTCTAATCTGTTGGGAAGTTTTTAAGAGGATAGCACAATTTGTGTACTTCCACTGTATATGCAAGCTCATATTTACTGTGATCACGATATTCACACCCATATCACTGTATGTGTATATATATATAAGGTAAAGTCATTTGGTTTACATTGGAACACTGAAAAATGACCATTAGACTCATTAATAGGAGACTAAAGGGTGTGAATGAGTTATTTGCAACTTCTTGTGTCATTTGACCAACTAAAATTATTTTGCACATACTCTCTAATCACAAGGTCATACAATTTTCAAAATTTTTTAACTCCAAACGTTATTAAATACTGAAGTGAAACCAAGTTTCAGTCAGGTATTATCACAAGTATAAGATCACTCAAACAATCATTTTCTTCGCATTAATGGTTTAAATTAATAAATTAAGATATTATAACAAAATATTCATTAATTAACTAAGTATATTCGTGCTATTTAATCCAAAAGACTACGCAACCCTTGCCTCGTCTTTTTAGTTGTATTAATAACCTGAATAAGCATAAGTCAGGCATCAACGTAAATATTTCAAGTGACAAAAAAATAAATTAGGAGATTTATTAATTAAAAAACAAATTATATACTTCTATTTCAAAAAATAGTCATTTTCGATTGTAATAAAAAACAAAAGTCTTTAGTTGTTTTCAAATAATAGTTTTTTAGCATTTTTAAACCACTGAAATAAAATTTACTAATACCCCTACATATAATTAAGAGAAATTAATACAGAACTACTAACATTGAAAAAAAAATATATTAAAATGATTGAAAACTTAAGGGAGTCTTTAACTAAAATTATGATAATTAAAATATCACTTAATCTAAATCCACTAAAATTATATAAGATTGTTATTTTAAAATACAAAAGATATGCTAATAAATTAGGGCAATAGCTCCCGTGTCCCAATTGTATTTTACAAGGCAAACTACACATTCAATGTCAAATGTTAGACTAATAAGATAATAATACACCTTTTACAAAAAAAAAAAAAAAAAAAAAACCCTACCAAATTTGCTATTTTAAATATCTGATTAGGTTGTGTTTGATATAGTAAAGAAATAACCAAGTGAGGTTAACAAAAGAAAATTAAACCTAATTTCAAAGTTGCCATGCAATGTCAAATCTAAACTGAGGACTCTTCTGCAAAGAATTTTAAGCTATTTCTAAAACAAGAAATCACAAAACCGTTGAATCTTCGAATGTGAACCACATTAGTTTTGTGGGCCGTTACACCTTGTGAATTTCAAAAAGAAAATGTCCTACTACACTACCTTCCCCTCGGCAAATCCGTTCAACTCGACCTTCTTTTTTCCTCAACGCTTCTAACTGTATACAACCAGACCAAACCAGAGTTGAGCAAATGAAGCCGAAATGCCTTCATAAGATTCAATGCCAATAATCACTGCCAATTACAATGAACAATCCACCCCACTACATAAAATCTAAAATGACACACACTTCACGCTTCTAAAGAAAAAGTGGTGGTAGAGTATCTCTGAAAGATCAAGTGGGCAATACTCTTTTTCTTAAGATCTTCGTCTATCAATATATAGACAACAGCTGTCATATTCCATCCCAGACGACAACCATCAGAGATTGACAGCTAAGTGGGACATGTTTAGATGAACAGTACTTCACAAAATTTGTTTTCTCCACGTGCTTTATAATTCTAACTACAACAGCTCCTTGTCATAGAATGCAAGAAGCTGCTTCACATGATTATGCCATGCAGTTACATTTTGCCCATCCACTGTTACCCAGTCAACAACTGTCGATGCTGGCTGCTCCCACCACTCATCAAGCTGCAGAAGATGTTACTATTTAATAATAATAGAACAAGAATAAGGATGGAAAACTGATGAAAGTGGCGTATTATTGAAATGTGATAGAAAATAACTTATCCTATATTAATTGTTCTATATTATTTCTTTATCAGAATTAGAAACTGCGTTTATGATAGTTAGACATAGACAATAACTGATGGCAGCTATGTACATTTGATAGTAGGGTGTGCAATTAAAGAGGTATTGTTATAGCAGTTTGTGGATAGAGAATACTTTTTTGTAGGAAACCTTTGTATATTGCTATAAAAACTTCAAGGTGAGATATATAGAAAGAAAAATTGAAATTAACTTCTTCATAAGTTTAAATTAATTTATGCACAAGCTTATTTGAAAAAGCTCTCATATAGCTTCTTCATAAGTTAAAAAGCTTATCCATTGGTGCTCTATCAAATTGAATAAAGAATATATCTCCTCTACTCCACTTTCTCGGCACTTGAAGGAGGAGTTTTGATGTGTGCCCCGTGTGAATTGCTTCTTTCTTATCTGTTTCTATGCTATGCCAAACTACAAATGCATTTAAGATGGGGTTTTCTTTCTTGGCTTTCTCTCTACAATTTTTCTTACAACAAACAAAGCATAATAGCAATAATAACGGTATAACTCACCAATCCCCTGACATATTTGCAATCTTCCAAGCTCTGCTGAGCACTCAAAATAGCAGTCTTAAGTTCAGGCAACCATTCTTCCATGATAGTTTTCTCCTGTTTTGCAGCCAAACTCAAAGAAAAACTCGTTGTCCTGTATCAATATATCAGATGTCAAGAAAAAAAAAAATGGTTTTCGACAGATTAGAACATGTTTAGGAAGGATTATTTTCCCTGATCTCAGCTGTTTTTGGGATAAAGTTGTTTGCAATTTCAGCAGTTTATTTGGAACAATAGCTGAAATTTGTAAAGCTTTTTCTTTCTAGAAAAATATGTTGTTTTTGTGAATCTGAAAATTTGAAGCTCATGATTATTTTATACAGTTTTCTTTTTTTTTTTTTTCTTATCAGCAATGAACATATCCTTTTTCTTATCTAAAAAGCTGATTTGTTTGCTTCAAACAAAATTATCCTAAAAACTACTTTTCACTTAACATAGCCAACCAAAAATTAATTTTGATTACAATCAAATATACATACAATCAATTATTAAAACAATTTAATTTTGACAGCTATCCCAAATACACCATCAGAAGGTATGTATCTAAAAGAGATGGGAAAATAAACTAATAAGCTCTTTCTCTTGCAAATACATAAAATTTTTTAATACGCAAGAAGCATTAACCATGAATGCACATTGGATTCAGGGGTTAGAGTGTTAGATACATATTTACCTTTCATATTCTTGTTGAACAAAGCCAGCATGATTCAACAATGCATTTCCGCTCTGAACAAGATCTCGTCTAATATAAACAAGATTAATAGCTTTTAATAAATCTTCCAACACACTAGCTTCAGAGCCACGAAGTTTCAAACAGAACTCCAGGGACTCCAGCACAGATGCTAGACCGGCATCTGAACCCTCCAAGCCTGTCCATTCAACACAAAAACCATTGAATATACAATAATAGCTTTAGCCACCATAAAGCATCCACGGACAACAAATCCTTATATTATATTCTTCAAATTGCAGGTTAAAGAAATAACAAGATGTAGGAGATACATTGATTTGAAACGACAAAATATCAAATCTAATTTTACGATTGCTTTGAAAGTTTGGCACCATTTTACGGTGTCATTCCTAATACCATAATATCACTTATATCAATACATTGGCAGGCATACCCAGATATTTTATTCAAAATGACAATTTTTAGACTATTTAGTGTAACACTAATTAGTGTTTAACTTATATCAATATATTGGCATGCATACCCAGATATTTTATTCAAAATGACAATTTTTAGACTATTTAGTGTAACACTAATTAGGGTTTAACGTGTTCTATCTACTAAATTATGTTTATTTTGTTTAGATTTAGAGAAGAAAAAAAAAGGTGTTTAAAGCTAACTTGTCCTGACAAAAAATAACACATGACATGAATTAGCCATACTCCTGTTAGAGGGGGAAATGAAAACCAAAGGGTGCAGTTTCTATTTACAAAGGCCATAGTCTACTCATTTGTGCTATTAGTAATTACTAAAGTGACATTGTACAATGCCAATCTATTAAACCATCATATATGGGTACATCAAGAAAGAGCTTATCAGCAAACAATATAATATACTCACAAGCAGGATACTGAAGTGCAGCTGAAACACGACATATTGAAGGAATTGCAGATGGATCCCGAGCACCAGCTCTCGCTGTCAAAATAGCTGCACTTACTTCTGCATTTGTAACTGCTTCCTGGCCAGGTGGTCCACTACCGCCCATGGCCTCAAGCAGTGCCTGAACCATAAGTGAACAAAAAATTAAGTTGAAGCACATTTCAATATATATAGAAAAAATATTTAAAGCAAATTTCTGAAACCATTAAAAGTTCACTGACAGATGCTGGCTTAGAATTAATGGAAACAATCCATTTTTATTGCAGAAAAACTGTCCTCTTACCAGTCTAAGTGTGATACAATGCCAGGGATCACAAATGTAAAATAGAATGAATCTTGTCTCTACACTGCATTTATATTAAAAACCTGGACCTTAGGGGCCAATTCCCACTCTAAAAGAAAAGATCGATCTCTAATTTTCTTTCCATTATTTATATCTTGTCATTTCTATCTCTCTAATTAACAATAGAACTAACTGACTAATAGGGACTGGCCTGTCTTTAATTGGGATGTGCCAACTTGAAGATTTTAGAGGTTGGCAACAGATTTAAGTTGCACTACTAAATTTGCATCACAATAACCCTATTTAAATTTAAACTTAAATATTATAAGGTTATTTAAATGGGATTCAATCCAGAGAACCAGCTGGGTAACCAATCAATTCCTAATTATTCATTATAAAGTTTCGAGTAAAAAGCAAGGAGGGTGAAATCTGTGTCAAAGTGCAGTTTATTCAGTTCCAAGCCCCCTAAACTAGTTATAAGGTACGATTATATATATTTTTTGTGCCTGCTAAAATATAGATTTCCATTTCACATATGCAGAAAAGACTGAGCAAGCTTGATACACTTTTAGAGTTATTTTAATCAATCCTTGTTCCTCTCTGTATCTGGAATTTTCTAATCGGGATGATATCTTAACCCTCCCCTCCCCACCCTCCAAATTACACTTACTTTTATATGAATAATTTTATTCTATCCACCCAAAAAAGACTAGAATGTGTTGAACACTAGACAGCCAATCTGATCAAGTTTATATTTAAATGAACTCAGAACCCTTGACAACCAACAGGTAGAAATAGATGATTCGAAAGTAGATCATGTAAATTAACTCTATATATCAAATCCCAAAAATTTAGAACATTAGTTTTATTCAAATGTATGATATACCGAACAGGCAAGTAAAAAAGTTTTTTGTGGATCATTATAAACCTGTGGGGAAGAAGGAAGCATGTAGAGACTATTATCTGGACTTTGAGAAAATGTAGACACTTCTTTCTCAATGAGATCCTTTGCACTATTTGAAGCCTCGGCAACAGCAGCACATGCTGGAATTATAGTGCTTGAAGCATACTCCTTGGCAGTTAATGGTTGCTGACTCCAAAATGAAGCAGCATCCTGCATTATAGAAAAAAGATACCAAAATTGGAAACAATAAAACTAAAATCAAAGGAAAAGTACTTGAAGATACATACAATACAAGAACAAAGATGAGTTCAAATAAATTTTGGAACCCTGAATAAAAGAAAAATGTCAAGGCACAGTAGGTGCAATCATATTCACGGTCTCAGTATTCAATGCATATATCAATTCACAGTAAATGCACTATGTCCCCACACAGACAAAAACCAATTAGTGGATAACTCAAGTTTTAAACCAGTGACTATTGTAGGATTCAAACCGGTGTTACCATTCTCAAGGCACAGTGGCTGCAATCATATTCACGGTCTCAGTAGTCAATGCATATAACAATTCACAGTAAATGCATCTATGACCCCACACAGACAAACCAACTAAAGGATAATTCAAGTTTTAAACCAGTGACTATTCTAGGATTCAAACAGGGTATCGCTATTCACAAGGATAAACTGTAACCATACCAGTTTTGTTTCACTTAACAGGAATTACTGAAATAATGGAACATTACCATATTTGCTTTAAGGAGTGCCGTATATATGGTCTCAAGTTCTGATCTACGAGAATCAAACTCTTCAATCTTTTTCCACTTTTTTTTTAGAGAATCTTCAGCTTCTTTCCTCTCAGCACACAACTTCTTCAAGCGCTGTATTTCAGACATCAAGGTATTCAAGCTTGCCTTCAAACCCGCAACTTCTCTTTCCTTGGCCCAAACATCTAGCTGAACAGATGGAAAAGATATACAGAATAAGTGGTAAACAATGATTAACAGAACACCCCCACAAACTCAGTTACACATACTAATAGCCAAACACCCATCTATTTGGTATCTTTTTCATACTGGGTATCCATGCTTTACTCTGTTCAGACCTAGGCCTACCACAATCTTGAAAAACATGCTAACTATTTGATTAGGAAAATAACAAAGAAAATCTGAGTGCTGTAAGCATTAAAGCTTCCTAGCAATAAGTTATGCTGCCAAAACAATATCCGTAAATACTCCAGCCTCAACATTTCTGATTTCTATATAAAGAGTGCTAATTCTTCCCACCATACATGTTGGTAATCTAACTATTGGTTAGACAATGGATTCAAAGGTGACAATGGATTCAAAAAAATATATAACCTACATTAAGAAAACATAATGCACTGTATGTTTTTCGCAATAATACCTCAAGTTGTCTAAGACTTCCAACATTCTGGGATGTACTCCCAAAACCAATTGGGCGTGAAGAAACATCAGTGCTTCCATGCAGACGTTTCATAAGTTTTTCGCATGTTTCCCTTGCTTCTGCAGCCTTGTTGAGTGCATCTTCAGTAGCCAAAAATTGTTGAACATGAGCTTTCTGATAACAAACACAGCACCAGTTCAATACCTCCTTGTACAACAAAGAAATATGTAGTTTAAGTATAAAAAAATACCTGTCTATCAAGAAGCTGATTTTGACTCCCTCCTGGTGACACATCAACCCCAATCTTTCCATTGCCATAAAGTTGATACTGTAGAGGAGAGCTCCCATCAGATGACGAAACATCCATAACTATGTTATTTTCATATTTGTACCTGATTGAAGAATGCAAATTTCGATTATAACAGCAATAGCATACGTAATACCCTTGCTAATACGAACTAACTAACAGAACATTCACAAAACCATACAGCTACTTCCTACACAATTATTTTTCTGGATGGGAGGGGAACATAATCACTGTAAGCTTCTTAAGTATATTTTGCCAATATAGCATCAGTGACCAATTTTTCAAGTTATAGTAACAATGATCAATGACACAAAGTTCAGAATTCAAATAATATGGTCACAGAGGCATGAGCACCAATGGAACATGAAAAACAAATTATGTACATTATGATACCTCAAGGTCTCTGCATCGGCTCTAACATCAATTTTCTCTATTTCTCTGGAGATTAGACTTTTCAGCCGCAAAGTGTATGCAGTCATTGCCTGAAGCAATTGAGGAGGACTCTTTAGGCAATTTATGATAACAGTTCTAACCTCGTCAGGAATTTGCCCATCATAGTCAAACCCCAATTTTGCTGTTTCTGCCTGAGGATTCAAATGAATGCCACTTCCTTCATAAGCCGGAAAAGAATTCCGTATTTTTTCAACCATATGATCTACAAGAGATTCACAGGCCTTTCTAATATTCTTTTCCCTCGTGGTTTCAATGAGAATGACATCATCCGCAGATTTACTGCCCTTAACAGTAGAATAAACAGCCTCCTTATCACTTTTGGCACTAAAACTATTGGCCATTTCAACAGAAGAATCCACACCTGATCTTTGAGAATCCATAGCTTGATTTACGTAGTAATAGAGACGTTTATGATATTCAGTAAATATTTTTGCAGCCTCGTCACACTGTTGATCATAAGTCTCCAACATCACTTGCTTATGCCTGCACAAAGGATGAAGAAATATACTTTTGTAGTCTCAAGTTTCAATCATTCAATACCACAATCACCGTAAACTCATAATTTATTTTCCTCTCTCTTTCATATTATTGATACAAAGAGAAAAAACACATAAAAGGCTACGATAACATCAAAAACACATTATTATACTAACAAGAGACCGCACCGTGCCAGCATTATTACTCAAGAGATTGTTATAACTATAAACATACATTCGATTCGTCTTACGTTCCATTTTCACCTCATTTCTTCTCATCTTTCTCTTTTTCTTCCATCGCATAACTTATAACACATGTCATTTTCCCTCTCTTTTTTTCTTTTTTTCCCTCCACCTGGGAACATCCTAAGACGGGGTATGTTATCAAAACTCTTAAACTATTAACAAAGGAGTTTCTTTTATCATTTCACTACTATATCTTTCATCTCATTTCACTACTCTATCTTTCATTTCCTTTCGACTTCACTTCTTTTCCCATTTCCCTCGTTATTTCTCATCGTATCATTTATCAAATCTATAATCTATCACTTTTTTTTGTCTCACTGCCTTCACCTGTACTTCCTATGCGTTCATCATTTTCACAAACTGTTTCGTTCATCTTCTCTGACCTAAGGAAAAAGAAACATGCAAACTCCACTGCAACCAACCAGAATGAAATTAACAATTACATATACACACTTTGCTCGAATTTAGGGCACATTGAGAAAAATAACCAAAACCTGTAATTGGCTCGTTCATCCAGCATTCTCTTCCTCTCAGTCTCCTCTCTGGAAACCTCGAGCATCTTCGCCCTCAAATCCTTCCTCCGCCTCCTCACAATGGTCCTCAGCCTCTCCACCTCCTTCGCCGCCAAATCCCGCTCCTGCAACGCCGCTTCCCTCGTCGTCGCAGTCTCCGAACCCTCGCCGGCGATGAGCGCCCTCTCCTTCTTCCTCGCGCCCTTCCCCCTGACCTCCTCTTTCGCCTCGCCGCCGCCTTCCCCTCCGTGAACTGTAATGTTCCGCCGGATGTTCCGCACTGTCTTCTCGGACTTAGCGCGCGTGACGAGGAAGTTCCAGACCGGAATCATGTTTCCGCGGCAAATCCGGCGGATTGACTCGACGGACGGCAGGTGCGACTTGCCGGCTGCGTAGGTAACTGGCGGCCGGTATCCCATCTCTTTGTGCAGCCATTCGAGAATTGCCTCCGGCGAAGTCGGCGCTGACGACGCCGCGCTCTGCATGATGAGTACGACGCAGAGCGTGGTGGTGATGGCTTTGGCTTCAGTTCGTGATCGGTGACTCGACGGATCTGAGAAATTGAAGTTCAGTGGTTGGTGGTGGAGTTGTGCTCTTCACACTCTCTTTTCTTCTGTCCAAGGGATCAAAATTATAACGGTGAAAGGTTTTCAGAATTTTGAAATTCTTGTTTATATGTGTGACCAAGGAGCGCATTTTATTTTTTATTTATTAATAAAAAAATTATTAACAAAATGAAAGAATTTATTAATAAAATTATCTTTACAATTTGTTACATTCACCAAACGACTATAATTACCCTTGCATTTATGGTATTTTTTTTATAAATACCTTGATCTTTTGTGTGATGGGTTAATTTTAAAAATTGCGTGTGTTGGAGTTACAGGATAGTTTCTTTTACTATCCATGTTCAAGTAAATTAAGTTTCGTTTAAAATTGCAATTTGTATATTTGGATTATATAAAGTAAAGCAAAAAGTTATAATGGTAAGTTGAATTTAAACTTTAACAAAAGTAATGACAGCACAAAAACTAAGGTATAATTTAATTAATTTTATTAATATAAATATACTGATATTTTATTATGTGGTTTCAACTTTTGCTTTTTTTTCTTTTTCAAGGTTTAGTTGATAGAGTTCCCAGAAAAGTGTTTGAATGTTTGATAGATGAGAAAGGGTATGAAACTGTTGGCATATTGGTTTTGTATAGCTCATTGACTGGAATTAAAATAGTTAGCGAGGGTGATTAATTAAGAAAATATATGATAAAGTTGGCAAGTGGACACTTTTAGTGTACTAATGGCAATTTTAGAAAACTAAAATTCACATAACTAGCCATCATTTACAATTCATGGTCCTCTTAGATAAACAGATATTTTAGAAATTGAAAGAAAATGTTTAAGAGAAATATAGGAAAGAGTAAATATTGATAAATAAGGAAGTTATAAAAAGTTGGAGTTCAAATGATAAGAGAAATATTTTATGTAGTTTATGAGAAATTTTCATGTAATTTATTATTTTTATTATAATTGTCTTGTAACATTGCTAGAATGAGAAGAGAAAAAATGAAAATCATTTGAAGGAGTATTTTGAGAAAAGGAACATATTTTTATTTTGGTTTACTGAGTTATATATATGGTTGAATGTATTATGATTTCATTTTGCTAAGTATAAATCATGTAATATTTTAAGCAAGATATTATACGAGATAATATTTTAATAAATATTATGTATGATGTGAGATATATTTTGTGAATTTGGATAATAGAAACTAATTATATATTTTTATAAATGTTAGTTTATTTTGAAATAGTAAATATTATGTATGATGTGTAAGATATATTTATCAATTTAATAAGGAAAATTAATTATATGTTAGTTTGAAATAGAAAATTTATATTGTAATTATTTATTTTATTAAATATGAATTTGATGAATTTAAATTAGATAAAATGAATATTTATATATTATGTGATGTAATATCAATATTTATAATTAATATCATGTGTGATAAAGACATATTTAAAAAAACAAAAGATAATGTGTTAAGATATACATTGTTAATAGATTTGAGAAAAAATATATATATTCTAACTTTTTTATCTTTTTTATTTTCTTAATTTTTTATATTTCTTCCTTTTATAATTTACTCTTCAATGATTCTTCATTAATAAAAGATGTCTTTAATATCACTTTTAAAGTGAAACTAGTTTTAATGGTAAAACTTTATTTTTATAATTAAGTTTTCTATGTCATAATTTTTTTTTTTATTATTATTGAATCAATACGAAGGTAAATTTTATCTCTAAAACAACTTGTACATGAAAAGGTTAAGAAACTAATACAAAATAACGTTATACAAAATAAAACAACACTCATTAAATGCTTACACACAATTTACTTAGTCATAACTTGAAAAGTTATACAATTTTTTGTCCTCAAAACTTTTTTAAATTCTTAAAAATCATTGTGAATCAACTTATAACTTATTAAGATAAAGAAAAAAGGTAATAACGGTTAGAAAATATAACAATTTAAAAATAAACAATTTTTAATTATTAAATTCAAAATAGTTATATTTGTATGGAATAACAATATATTTATTATATTTTATTATCATAAATCTAATATAATTAATATATATTTTCATTAAAATATTTTATATGCATTCATAAATAATTATTATTATTATATTTAATGCATACAAATCCACATCTATTTTACATAATATCAGTTTAATCATAAAATATAAATTAGAATTCCAAACTTAAATAAAAAAAAAAAACTTTAACTACTTTCTTTTACTTTTATAAAATATATTTAAAGGAGTTGTAAAATTTTAAAATCACTCACAACCTAATTAGGTTTAAGAAAATCTCCAACAACCTAATTTTGTTAAAGAATATAATAATTTTTATAAAAATAAAATAGAATATCTTTTTAAAGAGAGTTTATAATTATTATTATAAAAATAAAAAACTAAAAAACTGATTTTGTTGAAAAATATTTATGTATTATCTTATTTATTTTTGAAATTAAATTCTATATTCCTTTTTATTTTGAAGTTAATTTGTGGACATTACAGTATATATATATATTAAAATATTTTATATGTATATATTCATAAATAATTATTTATTATCATATTTAACATGTATAAATTTACATCTAATTTACATGTAACACCTGCTAAAATATCATTTTGATCATAAATTAAAGATTAGAATTCTAAACTTGGATAAAAAAAATTAACTTTCTTTGAACTAAAGATTATTGAAACTTATTTTTTTCAATCGCAATTTAAAATAATATTGTATTTTTGAAATAAAATTAATATATTTTGAAAATTTTAATAGTGTTTTAATTATTTTATAATTTACATTCTTTTAGAAATTTCAATTAAAAAAATTATCTTATGCAATCATTTGTTTTCTGCACAATATGTACACACATTTTTTTTTTTTTTTTTTGAAACATAATTTTTTTTTTTTTTATTTATCTTTTTTTATTTTTATATA
>Ga0099824_1003915_pt1 | contig 21584 bp, 8 predicted proteins | sample SiratrowhiteBW_FD_76837 | JGI IMG/M metagenome (GOLD analysis project Ga0099824, IMG submission 76837) | Root nodule microbial communities of legume samples collected from California, USA - Siratro white BW | ecosystem: Host-associated > Plants > Roots > Nodule | place: USA: California... | reverse complement strand
TTTATTTATTTTAATAAAGATAAAAATATAATTTTTTTTATATATATATATAAATAAAATTTTTTAATAGTGTAACCTAAGTTTTTTTTTTTTTTTTTTTTTCCTTTTAGCTCTCTGCACCCATCTCTTCAATCAGAATATATTAATTGCTTTTATATTGTAAACTCTTTTTCATGCTTTCGTTAATCAAGTGGGCCGAGTTGCTTTTGGCCCATAAAATTACTTACTTAAAAAAAAAATATTGAACCTGCATATGTGTGGGTGGTGGTTCGCTTTTGTGATTAGGGATGCGAACGGCCAGGATCGAACATTAGGTATTCATTATTCCTTGGGTCTGAAAACTATCTATCTGTGAATAGAAAAAAAGTAACATGCTTGTTAATTAAAAATTTTAGACGAATGTTAATGAAAGTGAATGGATATATCTCTTGTCCATGGATTAATAAACATCACATAAAAAAGTGAGAAATTTATTTCTTCTAAATGCTTATCCGTTTGATAATATTTGTTGCGCATGAAAATGCCTAGAGAAGAGTGAAAACATGCAAATCTAAATTTCAAGCACTAACTTTTTACAAAACATCACTGATGTTACGAAGGATGACCAATATTATGTAAAATTCTAGTTAATATGTTCAACTTTGGTCGGTGAATCCAACACTTGTTTAAGTGCTCCTTTGTGTTCACAATTTTTTATTTGTTGGTGTTTAAAATAATGCACTTTTTTGTGCATCACAAAGAAAATTGCATGCCCTGACACCATCTGCACCAAATTTTCCAGGTATGCAGTTTTGTGTTCTTTTCTGATACTCGACACGTTTGCTTCATGTCATCCACTTAATTTTCTTATGAACTTACTGAAAATGATGCTATGGATCCAGCACATAGCATTGATAATTTATTTGGAAAAGAAATTATTTGGGTTTATTCAACTGAAATATACAGTACATAAGCATAAATAACTGGAAGAATGAGAAGTCCACTTCATTGCTTACTTATTACCCTCTAAGGCTTAGGCTTGTCATTATAAATATATAATATATCATACTTATTATAAATATAAAAATAATTATCATAATAAGTATATGTAGAGTTCACCCATATCTATTATAAATTCTTGAGTACACCGCATATTACAATTATTCTCTTCTCAGGATCACTGATTATATGGATGGTGATTTGTTATAATTATTAGATTTCTTAAAACGAGTATTAGATTTGTCTAATTAGCGTTGGACAATGATTTAGATTTTCCAAATTTTATTGTAACTGTAGATGCATTAGAATTTATTATTTTCTTTTTTACTCAACTCGACTTTTACATAAACCATGTACCAGACATTGAACTCAATGTTGTAAAATATGCAGATAAACATAGAAAATATGGACTGAAGCTATAGATTACGTGTTGTTTATCAGGAAAGAACTCAAAGAAGTATAATAGAGTGGTCGTAATCGCTTATATCTCAAGTTAAGTTGAGAGAGAAGCAATTGGTGGATAGATAAGGAGTACAAGAATGTTTATGGTGCAAATGCATCATTTCATGCATGAATTTTTTTTTTTTTTTCTAACACAATCAAAATTGGTGACATATGAAGGTGGGTTGTACAAGGCCAAGTGGGTCCAAGAATCTTTAGGAACAAAAAATAATTGAAGGAGTGATGCAACAATGGACCATTATAAAAAAGTGATGCTTTACAGAATAATTAAATTGTTTTATTTTCCCTTATAATGTGAATAGTCCAAGGAGTGTGACTCTTCTAGCTTTACCATCATTGTAAATGTTGATTCTTACTTGCTTCTTAGGAAGCTTGTCCTAGATGATATTTGGAAAAGGCATGAGATAATGATCTTCAAAAAATTTATTTATTTTTTCTTTCTTATGTTCAAAATTCATGGTTTTTGCCTTTCTTTTAAATATCTAAATTTTTATTTTCCCTTACGCAACTAGTGTTCTCTCTGAAATTACTTTTGCACTAATCGTTGTTATGATTTGTCTACTATAATGTAGTGGGGTAGCAGTTGCAACCAATATTCTTCATGAATCATAATGCAGTAGAGAACATCTCATCACTTTCTGTCTTTCCTCGTATACAAAGCCACCCCTCCAAACCTATTTATTCACAAAGAATAAATATTATAGAACTTTTTCAACAATTTCTCAATTAGTAACTTATTGAGTGACTATTTTTCTGTTAAAGACTTTTCTATCAGGAAAAATATATATTACAAACAATAAATTCACTAAACATACTATTTAATGTTTTTTATGATTGCGTATATACACATACTCGCTAGAGGTTTAGTATAATTGTTATTTCTTGCAATATTTTTTTCGCAGAAAGATATTTCTCTCTAATAAAAGAAAGACAAGCTTTATGTGAAAAGTACTATCTATGTGAGATTGTTACGTTAAATATTTATGAAAATTATGCGATAAGGAAATACGTTATTGCCTTCAATATATTCCTTCCACAAATTACGATTTTTTTTTAATTTCCGTAAAAATTCTATTCGTGTTTTAAAAAAAAGGTAAAAAATGTAATTTTGTATTTTTAGAGACTAAACGTCATAAAATTTTATAAGACTTGAAATCAAATGTCATATTTTTAGACTTAAAAAAAATATAAATCTAATTATTTTGAATTAAGTCTTCCATGCTTAAAAAATTGCTCCCCAAATGTAGAGGCTTGTGGAATTTTAAAAAGTGGTAGATTTTAAAATAAAGAAAGAACGTATCAAATAAATTTAAAAATAAATTTGAAAAGAACAAGACTGTGGGGCAGAGCATTACTGTCAAGGGTCTTTGAAAATGATTTAAGGTGTGACCGTGACATACGAAAAATCAATTCAACTCAAAAATCTTAGCAACTTCTACCGAGTGTTGCCAAAAACGCGCGTTATGACCATTCAATTCAATATTTTTTGAAATTGCTATTAACTTAGCAATTTCTTTTTTCATCAAAGATATTTTTAATAAACATATTCGTCCAAGTTTACTTTTTTAACAAAACTTTTGTTTATATATAGTAAAAGAATTCAATTATTCATTAACTATGTTGAACTTCATTGATTAAACTTGTGATTATGTTAACTTGTACAAGAAAGTCTTTTATTTTTTATTTTGGGTAGAAAAATAGCGAAATTCAGGTGAAGCAGGTGAAGATAATTAATAAGTACACCTGTAACCTATAGCCACCTTCACGTGAATGTTGTTTGTAATATCCATGATTTCCGACACCCATGGCCTGCAAATTTTTTTCCACTACTACAAGTTTTCATTTCCATTTTTTAAGATGCGTTTGGGTTGCCATCTCGAATACTTGAATATAGTAAATAAATCTTAACATGCAAATTAAAATAAATTATTATCTAATCAACTTGATAAAAAAAAACTTCTCTAAAACAACCTAAAAAATAATAAAATTTATAAGCCACTTTTATAACTCCAAATAAACTTCATAAACTTTTTGTATAGACTCCCTACATACTAAACCTAGCGGTAAAAGCCTTTTAATCTTGTTTCTTTTATTTTACAAAACTCGCCTTTATTGTAAGTACACCCAACAATATTTATCAAAAAATAAAATAAAATCTGGGGATTGAGATTTGTTGCATTATACCAAATGACATTTCCTTTTTTTTCTTATAGTAAGAAAAGAGGTAGATGAATTTTTGTTTCTTTTGTCTGAAATAATTTAATTTTCATTTAACTTTTGTGATCAATTTTATTCCTTATTTATGTTGAATATTTGGGGTTACATTATTCACTATGATAATAAATTGACAAATATCTAGCTTCACTTGTCTGACAAAAAAAAAAACAGGTTTTTTCACAACCAAACTAGAAATAAGAATTACACAATATAAATAAATATATAAACTGGGCTTTTACACCACAAATGTAAACAAATAATATGAGTTAATAGTTGTCCAATGCTACAGTGTAGGAACCTAAAATTCAACCGACCTTTCAAATAACCAAGGTAAAAGCCCTACACCACAAAAATAACTATGGTAACTGAACCAAGTCTGGTACTTCAGAATAATGCCAGCATAAATTGTGATCAACAAAAATAACAGCATCTGCTTACAACACTTTTAGGTTACTATAATATTGTTCTCAGAAATAGTTTCCTAAAAAGGTGCTGGCTACTATCCTTGCATTGCCGAGCCAGTAGCACCTGCTGAAAAGATAGCACCAGCAAATTCTGCAGGGGCACACTCTTCAGACTTCTTGTTCAGGTTATATGGTGCTGCACTCATCACCCTGCAAGCACACACAGCAACCTCCTCATAAATAATTTCATGTAGTCTTGGTAACACTAACTGCCAGCTTAAGCAAGGAGAACATATACAAGACTATATATCTTAAACTCAAAGCAGAAGCAAACTCCTATATTATATACAAGTCTATAAACACAAGTTATGCTTGCAAATTTCAGCAAGTACAGTATGGAATAAAGGATCAATTGAAAAAGTCGAATGATTTTTTTTTCCTCAAAATTAGATTGATTCAAGTAGCTAGGGAAATAAATGTCATAATAAATGGTTGCAATTGCAAGTGTAAAATTTAAATATAAGCCAATATAAACTTTTTCTGAGAAACAAAATTAATGATGTAAAACAGTGACGGTGAGTTTAAATAAAAGCAAAGTTATTACACTTAAGAGAGAATTGATGGAGGAAAGATTAGATTTTATTTTCATTCCCATTCATAAATTTTTATGATACCAACCAATTTCCATTTTTCCCTTTCCATTCCCCTGGTTACCACTAATCCAAACACATTCTGAAGGGAGAGCTCCATCACACAATTATAAAGTCCATATAGTATAGTTATTGAACCAGAAGTTTAACAGTCCAAGGATGATAGATAAGTAAGTTTTCCTTTTTGTCTAGAAATATAAATTGTGTCTCCACCCACCCAAATAAGAATGCATATGAACTAACCTTTCTTTGCGTTTTTCTAAAAATCTAGCCAAGGATGCTTTCCGAGCCTGAGGTACAGCTGCATAACAGATGGTTTGTAGAAATCATTAAACTAAAACAGGTGTAATGATCAAACACAGCTAAATTCAAGACTGCAGATGGATCCATCCGTCATTAATATATAAGCCTACAAGTTGTGGACAAATATCCTATGCAAGAGATCAATACACACAAATGAAGATGAACTAAAGAACCATAATCTGCAAAGAGTGTGAGAAATGATATCACCAAAATACCTGATGTCAACATAGTGACTGCACTGACTAGCTTTGGAGGCTCCACATTGCTAACAGGAGTGGTGGGAACTCCAGTTGTTTTAGCAGCAAGAAATTCATCAGTGCTGGTTGAGCCACTCCCTGATTGTGCTCCAGTATGTGAAGAAACAGATATAGGGCTTGAAAGGCCAGAGCTGGGTGGTGTATTTGCAGGTTGAGTCGCAGGCACACCATTGCCAGCAGCAGCCAACTTCAAGACAGGCACGTGAACTTTTGGCTGGACCATGTTAGGAGCTACAGATAAGCTATTGGCAGCCAACAACATGATAGCTTGAGCCTGTAAAAAGATGGTCACTTTTAAAAGCTTAACCACAATCAAGGCCTCATGAAAGGGAGGTGGAGGGAATGTGAGGAACAAAGAAATTGTTACCTTTTCAGCAGAGATGTCATCAAAGACTCTGACAGTTCCCGCATAGAAGATGGTAAGTTGGGCAGAAGGTGGAGATGGTCTCACACTGTTACTTAAAAATAACATAAATCAAAAACAGAAACAAGTTTCTATACTGTCACAAAATTCAGTTCAAGGATAAAAAATTAAAATTACCATGATTCAGTCATTCCAGAAACAGGTCCGTTGTTGGGAATAACTAAATGGGGCACAGAAACAGGTATTCCCCCAAGTAATGGCTGCTTCACACTAGTGCCATTCATATTCTGACCGGCAGTTGAAAAATGATTATTCAGGAATGGACTCCCCAAGGAAACTGGAATTGCTTGATTGGGAACTGAAGACATCTTCACATCATGAGGATGATTCACAGAATTCACATCATGTGGTACTTGAAATGGAGTCAGCGAAAAATGATGACCACCTTGCACATCGTGATTGAAAGATTTCTGCATAGTAGTAATAACAAACAATCAATGAAAGGAAAGGCAAAAAGGACATCAGCTGATACTGGAGTTTAGATGTTGAAACAATAGGCATGAGAAGTTGCACAACAATCACATGTTAGGTTCTGATCCAAAAGGGAAGTTCATTCACCAAAAAGGCTTGGGACAGACATAAGCAAAAGCAGATTTTTATAATTTTTTACAAAGAAGAGAATGAGAAAGACATAAAAAGCTATCCTCTTAAAATACAAATTATAATGCCCAAAAACAAATTATACCCATTTTACTTTAATTTAAGGCTTAACAACACTGAATGTTGAGCTAACTTGTCAAGTTTAAATAAATATAAAGAGGAACTGAGAAAAGGTAGCATCTAACCTGGGGTTCAACGGCAGAACATTTCTGACTAGACTCAATTTCATCTTGACTTAAAATGGATAAAAGCCCAGCTGTTATGGGACCAGACAGTATCTTCTTAGTCTTATCATCTTGAGAAGCCTTGGAAGGCATCAAATGTGGACGGGTGGATACTTTGTTCGAGAAAGGCCACTGGGCAATGGAACCCTTTGTGAAGCCTACACATACCCACAAAAATCGCCATCAGCATAAGCTAGGAAGACTTTAAACCTGAGTTAATTGGCCAATAGACCTTAAGGGATAAAACAAAACAGATATTAAAAAAAGAGTTCCACAATTAGGACCTAATGACCTATGTGAAAAACTTTCTACGTATACGTGTTTAGAAGCACACCCAAATCAGCAAAACCGGTAAGAACTTGACAGCGATTTCTTTCCCAAATTGAAAATTTCACAACACACTCACACACTACTTTAAACATATAAACAAGAGTCACTCACAGCTTAATTATTTCCACTAGTAAAATCTAACTCATGAATTCCTAATAAATAGGTGGTAAAAGATTTACACATAAGGAAATTGTACCAGACCGAGAAAAACTTACTAAGTCAAAAGAAAGAGCAAAAAAAAGGAAAACTATTACAACCAAGGAAATCTATGAGCACAAAAATAATTTTCTAACATGAATCAACCCACATGCAATCAAAGGGTATAAATTGAACCAAGAAAGTAGAAAAAGAAGCCCAATTCACAAGGAGTGAAGCTTTGCAAGAAAGCAATGAGATATAGAAATTTAAAAACGAAAGAAAAGGTTGAAACATGCCAGAGTCTTCGTAGCTAACATCGTTGATCTCCTCCTTCACCACAGTCCGTGGTTCTTTGGAGTTCAGGCCCATGAAATCTCTCTCCATTTCAGAGACAAAAGGCACAACCCAGTGAAATTTTGAGAAACCGAAAACTCAAAATCCTCTTCCTTGGAAAACAAAAGGGAAGAAGCAACCTTGTTCCTTACTCACAAGAACAGAACAATAAGAAAAACCAGAGGGGTAGAGAAAGAAAGAAGAACAAAGGAAAAGGTTCCAACTACATCAGAAAAAGGGAAGTCCAATGGGGTCGTATAGCACACGAGTTTCGTGAGATCTTAACCGTTAAATCGTATTTTACAAGAAAAGAAAAGATGGGTCATCAAAGGAGCTTGGTTTACGGGTTAACCGGTGGAGTGACGGGGTGGACCGGTAAAAGAGCACGTGCCCAATCCTGGGATTGATTCACAGGGACAACCTAACCTATGAGGCTTTGTCGGTGACAGTGGTGTTATGTACTGCCACCTGGTGAAATAGCGCACGTGTGTACGACACGCAACGACGACTTTAACTCGTGTTACTGCAGTGGAGAATAAAGTGGTGTGCTTTACTCCATCTTTCTTTCTAGTTTTAAGTTACAGGACGATCATCCAAATTTCATGACATAATGTTGCATAATTGCATTAACTCAAATTCACAAGCTAATTAATGCTATATTAAATATTCAAGTCAACCATTTTGGGAACTCAAGCTCATTTAATGCACTAATTACTTGCTTTGTTTTTTTTTTTTTCACACTTATTTCTTTTATTCTCTCTTTCATTCAACAGTGAAAGGAAGATTAATCTCAGAAAGACTTTGTTTGATTTATTAGATTAATAAAGGCCAGAAATGTTGCTTATTTTATTTTAGAAATATAGTAAAAATAAAAAAAAATGAAGGGCAAATTCATAAAACATAAATCTAAACTTTTATTACTCAATTAACTGAGACAACTTTATGTACAATGTTATAAGGAGAAAATATTACATATTAAAAAAAAAAAGGACACTCAAAAGATTACGACAATTAATATTAAATTTTGCGAACTAAAATTTAAATTCTCAGATTTAATGATTAAAAGTTAAAATCATATAAAAAAGACTATTTTCCAAAAAAATAAAAAACATCTTTGATATATATTGTTTCAATTTTGAAAAAAATTAGAAATATAGAAAAAAAAAAGCATAATATCATTTATTATTCACATGTGACCCTATATTAGGGTATAAATATGATTTTTCTATTAGAGTGACTGATTAAACTGAAAAAAAAAAAAAAAACTACACAAATTCTCTATCACAAAGTAACCTTGAATTTTTTTTTTTTCTGGTTACATGACCTAAAATGCAATTAAAGGCTACATATGTATAAGAAATTACACACAGGTCTATCCATCTCCCAATGGCAGTCATAACTCTTCTGTCCATGCATTGATTCAGACAAAAGAAACACCCAATCATTACTAAGTTTAACTATTACTTGTTAAACAAAATTCACAATATTTGACAGTTTCTCAGTGATTAAATTCAACTTGGTGAATCATATTTAATAATATTATCTTATATATTTTTTAGGTATACCTTCACATGTAACCTCCCCTTGTGACTACATGTGGAGTTGACACGGCAAAAGCTATTAAAATTATTTATTTATAAATTAAAAACAAAAAACTTATATTATATTTTGCCTAATTCTTTTTTGCAAAGGTGCATGTGTACATTCATATATTCATATATGTGTACAAGTCCAATACGAATAAATTATCCAGAGGACAGATCTACCACTATTTATTTTCAACTCTGCCATGTGAGTTTAGTTCATAGAGAATGTGAAAATTTATTAGTTACTAGTTTATGATTATCTCGATGTAAATTATATATAAAGTTAATAATCAAGAGTAAAAGTTGTGAATTAAAAAACTGTGTTTTTCATTGCAAAAAAAGGACGTGTGTCTACTCCAAATTTATAAATACTTTACTAAAACCTTTTTATAACTTATTATGTGGAAGATGGAAGATTTTAAAAGTAATATTTTTATTTTATATTAATTATTACACAACGTGCCACTTTTTTCATGTAATAGTATATAAACAAAGCAAATGTGACGAATGACTAAACATTGGAAGAAAACCGTGTGCGGCGGTCCCACATTGTCTTCACCAAGGCTAAATAAAGAAGCCTATTTACTTATTTTAAAAATTATTTAATCAAAATATCCTAATAATATTTACACGGGCTCAATATGTTACAAATAAGATATAAAAGTGCCATTTCTATTACCTGTTTTTAAGTGTTATTTTATTTTATTTGTAATTAATTAAAATAATTGTATTCTTTAATAAAATATATAATAGTACAAATTTTCAATTTAAAAGTAATCATTTAACTCTTTAATTAAAAAATAATCATATAATTCATCAACTTTTATCATTACAAAATTATTTATTTATATTTTTTTTTAAATTATAACACTTTAATATTATAATAGAGATGCCAACAAATATGCATATTCATTTCTATTGGTGTATATTATTGACAAAATGTCAATTAGAAGTATCATTATACAAGTAATGCTAACATTTGGTTTGATAAGGCATAAAAAAAAATAGAGAAAATGGAAAACGCTCAATAAAAAACAGAAGAAAGGAAACAAAACACGTTCTCTCTTCATAAAACTAAGTTGCATAATTATTTTGAAGAAGAAGAAAGCTAAAAAAAATAATCACCACATATATGATTGATGTTGATTTCCGACATTTTAAAATTATTATAAAGAAGTAAAAATATTCTTCTTATTTATTTTAATAATGTGGTGTCACTTTCACCAAAGATGGGAAGAATCTTTCATCATCAATTGGCATAACATGAAAATATATAAATGTGTATGAGTTGAGACAAACATTAATGAATAAAAATAATAAAATATTTTTTTTCTTTTCATGTTCTTTCATTTGTTATTAAACCCATAACTTAAAAATTTATTATTTTTCGTCCCTTTGTTCACAAACTTTTTCTTCTTTTCAAAGAAATAAATAAACAAAGGTTTAATATCAATTCAATTGAAGAAAACATTAATTTAAAATAAAAAAAATTAAGACTTGTTTACTTGTATTTCTCTTTAATAAAAATACCAATGTTTTAGCTGTAAAAAACAAAAATCTTTTATAATATTTAAAAATATTATAAATCACTACTCTAGAAAAAAATATGACAGTTATTTCATATTTTTATTATTTTAGTTATAAAATTGATATATATATATTTGAATGACATAAAAGAATTTGCAGCTTTTAAGATTAAATAATTTATATAAAGTTTATTTACTTTTTGTGTTGATAAGAGAATTGACATGAGTCTAATATGAAGTTTGAAGAGGATTCTTTTACATTACTCAATGAGTTAGTTTCTTCTCTACTATTGATTCCTCTTCACAATCACATATATATCAACCAATTTGATTTCAAAAAGAAGTTGTTAACAACTACCTTGAGTTCATGTAATTTAGTATAAAGTGGTCACCATTCTTAATATACTTTGAATATTTTATTTAGTTTACATTTTCCCACCAACCTTCTAATACAAGTAATAGTTTGTTTATTATACAATTACGCAATTGACATTTTAAAATAAAAGCAATATATTTTTTATAAAAAAATCCCACGTTAATGTTGATTAATGAGAATAATTTTGCTCAACGTGTTTTTTATTCTAAAATGAATATTAATGTTATCATTCATCGTTACTATAAGAAACTTGACATAAACATAATCTACGATCTCTCATTACCTCACGAATCACCACAATTAATTTGCTAAGTTTTATTTGGTGGCAACAATTGGTGATCACAACACAACCATTAACGTCCACTTCATAAATAAATTTAGCACACCATAGCTTATCGAAGTCACCACCATTGGCATAGGCTTAATTGAACTTTTGCCATTGTTGGCCTGTTCATATATTAATATAGATTATCTTGTCTCATTAATAATCAAACACATTCATAATTCTCAATATTCAATGCTCTGAAAGTCAATCAAAGGTGACAATGATTATAATAGATAATTATTAATTAATAACATTTCGGACACGTTGTTACTAGAATATTTTTTTTCTACACTTTAACAAATGCTATCTAAGAAAGATACTTGGCCCAATGATAGGAGTAGTTGTGGGAAGGAAATTGTTTTTTGATATATAAATGCATCCTCAATTCATAATGTAAACTTAGAAAACTTTGCCTAGGGGATGCAGTAGGTACCAAAAGAGAAAATTAAACCATTGCACGTCCGTGAATTCGATTTTTTTTTTTTGTTTATTATATTTCTTACCCTAATATTCGTCTCTTTTATTTATAGCAAAATTTGTTTTTGAATGGATCCCGTAGACCTCAATATTAAGAGTATGATTCCTCGATATCACAACATGTTGGGCACATTCTTAGAGGAACATGGGATAAATAATGTGATTTGGTGATTTTGCTTAAACACTCAAAATATTTTGCTAGGTTTCAAATGTAAATTATAAGAATCAAAATAGAATAACCATCTTAATCGGTTTCAGGAGACTCAAGTTGACAAAAAATTATATACGCTCTAAAATTGTTGGTATATATTTTTTGGTTCAATTGGATTAATATATTAACTAATAAATTTATAGAATTATCTATCTTACTATACATTTATACATGGATTAGTTATATTTATCTATTGGCAATGGGTTCCAGTATAGCCGATCTTAAGGATTGATTAAAGAGCACATTCAAGAATAATACAACAAGATAAGGAAATTACCTAAAGTCTTATAAATATATATATATAGAAACATGTTGAAGTACTCAAAAATTGGTTAGAAGGTTAATCTGACATTTAAGGAATAAAGAATATTTATTTAGGATTTGGGGTAATAGAAGTAAAAGTCAGGTCCTATAATGTATCTTGACCATGCATGAAGGAGACTGAACGATGAATATTCCAACTTAAAAATCTAACTTCAAAGGTATTTTTTTCAAGAATATTACGCACATATGTGTATGCTTGAGATAAAGTAATAGCATTAATTCCAAAATTAGAAAAGCAATTGAGGAAGGGAAGAGAGTCTCATGAGAAATAAGTCTCACTTTTTAGGTACTTTATCTACTATTGTATAACCAATAATTGTTTTGTTCATGGTAAAAAATACACCTAAGATGTGAATTTAACATACAAATCCCATATAAAGTCAAAAAATAATTGTTTAGGGTTTAGTATTTTAGATAGAAGTGGAGATGGAGAGCACATGCATTGGTTTTGATAATTGTTTAGTGGTACATTAATAAAACTCACTTACTCCAATCATTTATCACTTGCTTTGGTCTTCATCACTTTTCCATAAACAGTGTCACTAAACTTATAAAGATTCTAAGTTACGCATTGCTCCTTGCTCATACTATATCTATATCTATAAATATTTGGGAAAGTGTGTCCCGCCATCCACGTGAACAATTCAATACTGGTGGATGCATGTATGCCTTTCATTTCTTTGTCTGCGGATGCAAAAAAGAAGAAATAAGTCATAAAACAAAAGCAAAACCAGATGTTCTATTCAATGACTCTCTCATTTCAAAGTTAGTGCCAAATGGCCTATCCCAATTATTCATGATGCAGCTAATCCATAGGAACAAACAACAAAGTGTAGTTAACCAAAGGTAAGGTAGAGCTATCATTTTTCATTTTATCTTTTTTTTTTTTCTCAACTGTGGATCAATAGCCCTAAAAGGACAAAATTTGTTTAAATATCACCGTAGATCTTAGTCTAATTAACTATTTTTTTGTGTCAACTAGATGATCACCATGAATTTTGATATATTTAATTATTTTTAAGATTTAATGTCTAATAATTATAAATGTCCGTTTACTAGATAGAGAATGTAAAAATTGTAGTAAAAGTTGTCTAATAGTACGTCATCTAATAATCGAATATTATGTCGTTTGATGAACCAATAACTTGTAATATAAGTTATGTGATGTTAATTAGTTATCATTATGTATTTCTAATTAATATATAATTATTATTTTTGTTTTGTAACCCTCTATAACTATAGATCGTAGATGTTGCATGTGAGAGAAAAAGTTGTATGTAATAACTCTTATCACATAATTAACTAGATGCCTATTTAATTGTATTCTGTTTTATGTGTTTTGGTTTCTGCAATTCTTATTAGTATTTTTTTTATCAACATGTGTTTCCTATTAGTATGACTAGCAATCAATATTAAACTGTTTATTTAATTATTTCTTGAACTTGTCACGTCACAAGATGCATAACAATTACATTAATCATTGTTAATTGGTATTTAAAACCCAAATTTTTGAATTACTTAGTGACATGCGTTGTTTTACTTTAAATACAAATTATTCCATGTATAAATTTCTGTTTGGTCTTAATTAACAAATGATTTTATTTCAACTTTTGCAATGAGTAAAATATATATAATTTTTAAATTTGTACTTTTGAAAATAATTACATTTTATCTTTTAAACAGAAAACAACCATAATTATAAAACTCTAGCTAGACGAACTGGTTCGATCAAACTCTAATCGATAAATCAAACCAAATTAATGTTCAGAGCACATACTATAATGATATCAACTCCATTGAATTAATCCATACTTGATATTCAATTCAATATATATAAATAAAAGTGGAGATCTACTTACATGAATTATTTTGAATCAGAATCTTCTATCTTATTTTACATTAACAACAAACATTAATGGGTCATAAGTACATATTAATAAAATAAACTTTCTTTTTGCCTTTATATTTATTTTTAATACACTAATAAAGAGAAGAGATAATTATAACAGTTATGAACACAGCTCGCAACAGGAATAGGTTAGAATTTCTATACGAGAGATAATAATTAATGCGCACCATAAACCATTAATCTAAGCTGTTAAACGTAAGATAAGATGAAAAGAGTGACACTAACTTGTTTCACTTCCTCTTAAAGTAAGTGGATCCTCTCTCTCCAATATTTATTTTTAAATTTATGAATATTAATTATTTTATCATATTTATGCTCAGGTCCTGAAGTAACATTATCAGTTATCAGAAGATTCAACACAATTGAGAACATGGAGACTAACTCACAGTCTCACTAATATAGCACGGGAAGATTACAATTATTCACCTCATGAATGCAGCTCAGAATTGCTTCATCACAGTGATTTATTTGTAAGTATGAAAGTTTAATAGAAAATTATCAACTAAAAATGAGTATACAAATTTGTGTATATGTCCAGAACAATTAAAAAAAACCATGGAAAGTACAAAATATTGTTCATACAAAACTAATTGCTTAACCATTAACAAGTGGTTCACTGATTTCAAGCAATTCATTATTTAGACCAGTGAAAACAACAGAATCTGTTTCCAAGGGCTTGAACTTAATTAAAGCTGAAGGTACCAGGTCCTCGTCCTCTATTGTTTTAGCTTTTTCCCCTGCTTTTGGAAAATGAGGGATCACACGCCGTTGGACAACTACAGGATGCATTAGCTCAAATTCCAAACCTGGTTCTTTTAGTGCTGAGCTCACAAACTATTACAACAACATGTCAAAATAGAACACTGCTCAGTTGCTGACTTAAAATAAACAGAAAGACAAAACAGAACAAATGGCCAAAATCCATTCAAAATGAGTTACAAGCCTTTACATGCCAATGAAAACTAGGTCAGGTTATCCAATTAGAGCTAGTGTGTAAACTGCAATCATAAAAACCTAATTGTAAGTAAAACACATTAGCTCTTTTTAAGTTTTTAAGTTAAGGTGAACGTCCTCTTGCTGGGAGAGGACCAAATCCTAGCTTACTGCTAGCCCATCTCTTGCAAAATATGAAGTGAAGTGAAGGAGGACTTTTTTGTTGAAATGAGTAAATTCCATGGTTGAGTTCAAAAACAAAGTTCCAAAATACATTATCTGTGTTTGCTATAATATGCACTAATAAGAATTGTACGTTGCAATGAATAATTTCCATGGTTGACTTCAAAACAAAGCTCTAAATTAGATTACTATTGTTTTGCTATAACATGCATCAGTGAGACATAAAATAACAATCATCTAATTGTAAATTGAAAAATGTTGACGGGGAGACTTCTGCGTTGCAACGAAGAATTTCCAAGTTTGAGTTCAAAACAAATCTCCAATTTAGATTACTGGTTATCATTGTCAGAATGCCCAAAATCCTTTGTTAAACGCAATCAAGTTACACATGACATTTGCAAAATCAGCGTCGTTATTTCTAAGAAAAGTTTCGAGCAGAGCAGCAAAGTGACATCTATCTAAACGTTTCATGTGGAGCAGTCAGTGTGAAATATTTAGAAGCAGATGTAAAGCTAACTTGCTACAGTACCACATCACTACATGGACAAACAAATTAAGTTAGCAAAGGACAAACCTCATAGAGAGCAGTGGTTGGTTCCCATGGAGCAAATATAGCTTGAAGTACAACTCCATCGGGAAATTGAATCCTAATAATAGTTTTCGTGTATCTCCTCCTGGAAGCTTTTGCTTGTTTTTCTTTAAGTGACTTGGGGATTAAAAGCTGAGAATCAGCAAGCTTTTTTCTCCTTAATTCAGCTTCTCTTCTCACCTCTTCAGCTGAAAGGTTATAGAAGGAATCTGGTAGCTCAATTCTAGCTGCAACACTTTCAGGGACAGCAAAGAAGACCTTCACCTATAGGAGCCATTTTAAATCGGGAAAAACAGCATATTCAATCTAAAATTAGTCGATTACGTTTACTAAAATGTAAAAAGTACTAAAGTGCCAAACTAACAAGAAAGTGATGATACATAATTAGAGCTTTGCAGAATAATAACTAATGCACATATGGAAGTGCTTGAACAATAAGGAGAATTCACATACAGTTAACAGATTCCGCAACTGATTTATATATGCCGACAATTAACAAAGTATGCCCTTCTTTAAATTAGGGTTTCTGTCTCTCTGCCTTTCCTCTTAAGTAAACGACTAGAAAACTAAAACAAAGACTCACAGGCACTCCAAAAGCTACATTAGCTTGGAATTATAGGGCTAACAAACGGATAAAAAGAAAAAATTACAAAAGTTATGAGGCTTCACTAATTACAAAAATAGCATGCAAGATCTACACACAGAAAAATTCAACCTTGCATAAATTAAAACTGATGCATTCCGTTTTGAAGAACAACAGAGACAAACTCAAAAAGTAAAATATTTAAAATTCATACGCGATTTTTCCTTTTTGAACTATTGTATTAGGATGGGTTTCTCTTGAGCTGTTTAAGCTTGGGCACCATTATAATAGCTTGCCCAATTAGTAGTTTTGCTTAAACCTTTTCCGATTGTGAAATGAAAACTTTTAAAGAAGATTCTGGATTATTGTTCTCTGCCTTATACTTTATCAACCTCATGATAAAAAAAAATAAAATAAACGGCAGATAAACAGCCTAGTTATCAACCCTAATTTTCAGAATGTCCATATAACCCTAGATCACAGCTTAAAACAACCTGCAACTCACTAAGGCCCTTACTTTTACGTCCAGAAACAAAAGCAAAGATATGAGAAACAATTCCTAGGCTACAACTTTATGTATGAAAGTTATAGCTGGACACCAAACTCAATGGAAATGATTAGTTAATGACATTACACGCTTCATATCCTTTCTTAACTCTGCTGTTCAGGTATTAGATATCTTTGATATTCCTAATAAAGTTAACGAGATTAAAACCAAGCAGTGGCTTTCTAGATCCTCAACATAATCTATTCACAAGCACAAGCACAGTTTCAGAAGCATTACAAACACAATTTTACCTGTCTGTCGACTGGCTTTGGCTCGGCTTTCTCACCCCTCTGCGCAGAATTTGCAGAGGCCGAGTCCTCTTCCTTTGGAGGTTCTTGCTGCACAAGTTGTGATTCCAGTAATGCAATTGCCTTCTTGATGAATTTTATCTGCTCCTCTGTGGGAACCTCCATCACTGCCCATGTCTCTCCATTCTCCTCCCTGAGTTCAAACCCCAGAAAACTAAGCAACTCAACTCCCCCAGCAACATCACCAACAGCCTCTTTTATCTTAGGATTATTCATCCTGATTCTCCTAAACTTCACATTCTCAGGTTCCCTACCAATATTCCTCAACAGTTTCAGAACAATATCAACCGATCCCTCAGATGGGTTCCCTGAAATGTATGTCCCAACACAAACCTCCAATTCGCCATTAGTGTTAGACCCACCCTCACTCTCTGAAACCCCGTTTCCATCATCACCTATAGGCTCACGCTCAACACGGTTGCTCAAACAACCATCCACGTGTTCAGACACAGCTTCTTCGGATCCGAAGGGTTGTTTACAAACGGGGCATTCATACACGTTCAGTGAATACCCGTTTTGCGATCTGTTGGAATTAGTGACCAGAGAATCAAACGGGTCAAACCCATCACCATCTTTGCGAGGCTTCTCGATCCTTCTATCGGGTTCCGTATTGTGGGGCGAGGGTTTGGGATTGGTTGAAGTGGGTTTGGGATTGGATGAAGAGGGTTTGGAATTAGGGTTGAGGGAAGGAATGGGGCGAGGGGTAGGATTGGAATTGGTGGGTGTAGAAGAAGAACCGAGGACTCTACCTTGGCCCTTGAATTTTCCAGATGATGAAGAGGAGAAAGGGTTGTTCACTTTCTTCATGAACCCTTTAACCTTGTCTTTCATGTCGCCCATGGCTTAAAACCAAAATTCTAAGGAATATAACAAGAGATCAAAGGGAAGGGTTAACAGAAGAGATCAGTGGGTTTAGATCGCATAAATTGAGATGGATTTTGGGGAAATTGAATAGAAAAGGTACACAAGTAATCAAGAACTTAAAGAAACGTTAATGGGTTCAAGGAAGAGGATAAGAAGAAGAAGGAAAAGAGGAACCAAAAAAAAAAACTTGAAAGAAAGCACAGAAGAGAAGAAATGTGCAGAAACTGGGGTTGACTTCAGAGCATTTTAACTTCTCTGAGGAAACTTGTCCAAGAAGGTTGAGCCACCTTACAAACCTCAATTTCTCAGAAATTTGACCCCTTTTTTTTTTCATCTCAATAAGATAATCACGTTTAAGTAACTTTTAGACATAAATTAATTTTCCTCTTTGCAACACGTGTATGTTTTAATCAAAGGAGACATGGAGCTTGAAAGTTAAAGCTGTTCATTCAAATAGAATAATTTTGTGTTACTTGATTCACACACGTATATATGACTTATCCAATCCAAAATATTTTCCTTAGATAATTAATTAATTCACTCGTTAAAGCAATTAATTAATTTAGTTAGTACTAATATGATGGATAGTTTTATTTTATTTTATTTTTTATTGTTTTAATTTGTTTTGGACAGCGATATTTTGCTGTTTTAGTTTTTACTTATTACAAATTTAAATAGTTAAAATAGGAGCATCCGATACTTAAATTAATTGTTTATTTTAATTTCATGAACTTAATAATGTCACCTACATTTAAATATTTATATCAAATTTCATATAGTTAAACTAAATGTTTAACTTAATTTAAACTTGAAAAAAAAAAACCTCGTTCAAGTTCAACGCAAGTTCTTTTAAACAATGTTTTTAGTATAAGCACTTGCATGTCATTTGTACATTTTGCTAAGGACTAAATTAAACACGGTGAGGAATGCCTTAAAGATGACATAAGATTGTCAAATAATTTTAGATGGCTGAGATTAAATAACAATATTCAATTTTTTTATTTGTAATTATTTAAAATTAATATGAATAGAAACTTAAACATTAAAATGTCAAATATTTTCTTGAAGTGAAAAGTGACTGATATTAAAATAGTAATTTCAATTTAATACATTATAAAAAAATTTAAAATTACTGTAAATGCTTTATTAAAATTTTAAAAGATGTTATAAATTCGCTCTTCAAAATTCAAAATTTCGAAAATAATGATAATCGACTTTTTTATGTTTTATTATTTAAAAGGTATAATAAATTTTCTTAAAATTGAGAATGGTCAAGTTGAAATTGATAATTTAAAAACTATCATTTTAATTATTTTCAAGCTTGTTATAAATGATTTCTTAACATGTTAAACTTTTTTAAAAAATAGAGATATCTTGTTGAAACGGGAACATATTAAATAATTATCAACCAATTTACTAAGTATAATTAATTTTTAAAAAATTGTAACATTTTCTTTAATTTACGCTATTAAAAATGTTATAAATACTTTATTAAAACTATAATAATATCAGTTAAATTAGTAACTAAGGGATTTGAATTTTAATTATCTCTTGTGTACATGTGTCTTCTAAAAGTAAATAATCTATTATTATTTATTTATTTATTACATTTAACCCAAATTTGGCAAAACATTTTTTTTACTAGATAAAAGCTTTGTTTGATCTTGTAAATCATTTTTGGTGATAACTTTCTTAAATAATGTTAATACTTCGAACGATTAGTCTTTAACCCAAAACATACTCTGGTTCACAAAAAGAAATTAACGAACATAAAAAAAATAAAGGTTCAATTACCATGTGTTGAACTTGTTGCCATAAACAAGAAATAACAAAAACTACATGAAATCAAGAGATAATTAATCTTTGACTTAAAACTAAGAGCATCTCTTATGAGATATTTTTAGGAAGGTTCTTTCAAGTTAAATAATATTTCTTGATGAGAACATTACATTGAAATATTTATGCAACCAACGTTTTATCTATATATTTATATAAGCAAGTATTAACATGTAAGTTAATGGTAGAATCTACAAAATGAAATTAAAGGAGACCATTTCATTAAATAATCATGTACTGTAGATCCTTAAATACTTCCATGGGATAAGGATGGGCAGAGCAAAAAACGTTGTGTGATAAATTTATAATAACATTAAATCAATGATTTGCTTTCCTCTAGAATGGTAGTGTAATAAAAGTGTGTTGTATTTAAGTGGCAGTGATACCTATCCTAATTACCAGGCATTGGGGTGTTTAAGGTCCTTTCTCCCAACTTGTTTCAAATTTGTATGGTAAGTACGCAAATTGTAATTATGCAGTGCAAGTAATGGATAAAACCTAAAGTACAAACCACTCAATTTACAAAATGAAATAGAGTTGGGCGTAAAACTCATGCTCTAGGTTAGATTGCTGCCTCAAAGCATTCCGGGAGACAAGTCTTATGACATTCAAGATGGACATGAAAGATATACACATGGGCTAAATTAATCTTGTTACAACCTTCCTTCCAATATATGTATTTGCATCAACCAGAGACTGGGGCATTGGATCCTGAGCAATATCAGACAATGATGATAAGCTGAAAGTTTTACCAAACCTTTCAAGCCTGTATTGCCCATAGTCAAATTACCAATCGCCGAGTGTTGAGTGTGAGTAAAAGGTTTATCCTTCACAATCCCTGGATCATCGGCTAACTAAAATTTACTACCTTTCCTTTATTTGTTCTCTTGCTCCCAAGGTTTCTTCAAAAATTTATTCCAGATAGAAACATAGGACCTTCTGCTACATTATGGTTTCCAAGTTGAATAAAATACAGCTTCTAACTAATATATATATTAAAAAGTAAATGAGTCCAGATATTTATGCATTTAAAATACACTTCTTTTGATATATTTAAAAAGTTTTTAATAAATTTTAAAATATCAAAATCAGGGAGATAATCCAAATAATTCTTATAGTATAGCTTTTAAATAAAACAAGTAACCACCAAAAAAAAAAAAAAAGTAAGAGCAAATGAAACTGTAAGTTGTCAGGAGATTCAAGGGTGCGTTTTCTGATAAAAATAAGCACTTTCCAGCTGTATAAAGAAAAATTTACTTTAAAAAATGAGCGGCCAATTTTTGAACAATTGTGAAATGACATTGTTCCAGATGATTTCTTGACAAACGGAATCATTTTCAAATAGATTGAGTTGCCCATGCGGTTACTTTACAACCAAAATCTAGTATAGACAACCAAAAAGAGACTAAAATTACTTACACGGATTAAAAATAAGAATTTAAATAAATATATCTTCTAAAACTTATGTAAATTATACAAATATACTAATTTTAATTTATAGAAAATCATCTCACTTTTTCTTCTCATTTTTTTCTTTTGAAAATTAAGAATTCTAAATAAAATATATACTAAAAATATGATATAATTTTTTTCTTTCCTGGAAAAAATTTGGAAATGAAAAAAAAAATCATCTGATAAAATTAAATTAAACACAAATTAAGAATATATATATATATATATATATATA
>Ga0099824_1003913_pt1 | contig 21589 bp, 8 predicted proteins | sample SiratrowhiteBW_FD_76837 | JGI IMG/M metagenome (GOLD analysis project Ga0099824, IMG submission 76837) | Root nodule microbial communities of legume samples collected from California, USA - Siratro white BW | ecosystem: Host-associated > Plants > Roots > Nodule | place: USA: California... | reverse complement strand
CCCCCCTTCCTCCTCCTTCTCCCCAACTTCTTTTCTTTTTTTTTTTTTTAAATAAAATATATAGGGTTTTTATTTTTTATAAATGTTGGTTTGTGTGTGGGAGTTTTTTTATTTTTTTTTTTTTTTTTTTTTTTTTTTTTTTTTTTTTTTTATTCTGGGATGGTGGTGGGTTTTGATCTGTGGCAGAGCTAGCCATTACTATGATCATGGTTGACTGAGGGGATGCATAAATAAAAACACTATGTAAGAAATAGTGGTTTTTAAAAAAATTAAAGATATGGCTCCCCCCTTAGTTAGTCTTTGGTAAGTTGATAGCAAAATACTCTTAAAAAATCCGTAATTTAGAAAATATGAACTAGTAAGATAATATTTAGAGATTGTCTACGTTTAGTAACCTTATAATTATGTTAACTCTTTTTGCAGACATATGAACGATCTTGTATAAAGAAATGGCTTGAAGCAGGGCATGGGACGTGTCCCAAGACTCGGCAGATTCTTTCCAGTCCCATCCTCATACCCAACCATGCTTTATATGGCCTGATATCAAGTTGGTGTGAGGCAAATGGAGTGGAATCACCTAAAAGGTTAGGGAATTTATGGCTCTGTAAGACAACATCAAATGGCTCTTCTGAATTAGTAGATCTTGATATCTTAGTAAGCAAACTTTCTTCCAGTGATATTGAGGAGCAACGAAGTGCTGTAGGTGAGCATTGTATCGCATACATTTCTTCATTTCCTGTCTCTCTCTCTCTCTTCACAAGATATTGGTTATTGTGGTTTAAGTGGTAGGATTGCTAGCTGTTAGGGTGCTGACAACACAATTTATGAAATTAATAATTTTGAGATTAGTGGGTTTAGGGAAAATTTGCAATCAAGAAAATTGAGAGGACTATTTTTTGTTGATGTATACAAAGTAAATCTTTGATGTCCGCAAAACTGACTTGATGAAAATATGAAGTAGAAGATAAGATGAAAGTAATCCATCGCACCCTAGAATCACCGATTTGCATTAAGATAGGATTGAAACAATCATTAGGATAGGATTTCATTAAGCTGCTATGTTCCTCCTTTCAGAAAGGAAGTATAACATCTTAAACACACCATTCTGCATTAATTTGGAATAAATGAATCCTAGTACTACTATTGAGGCTATAAAAGAAAATATGAAAATTTAGTAAAATACCCTTAGAACTGGAAGTTTAGAATTAAATAAAATATGGCTTACCTCGTACACATACTTATTGTTACCACATTATAGTGTTGATTGGGTATGGTCTTCGGATTTGGAATATTATTACAACCATCCCTAATCTAAACCGAAACATAAAGATGATTTTGATTGTAAGGCTTCCGTTCAGTAATCCTCTGAACACTGGACAAAACTTTGCTCTTGTGAAATTACTTGTGCTGTCAAGTGTAGTAGTTAATCCACATAATTCAAAAGAGCTACTAATATGAAAAAAGTAAATGAAGGATAAAGAATTAAAGGGTTATAATACAACCAAGTTTTTAGTAATGTGGATCCAAAACATAAGTTTGGCTCCTATCTAGTTTGTACAGTTTTGTAATTGTATGTCTCCTTTATTCTTATAAATAGGTACCAAAGTTCTTCTTGGTACTCAATTTTACATTTTCTTGGGCCTCATTTTTGCATTGAACAACTTCGAAATTTTGATATATCTAACTTAAACATTTCCGTCCTTCTATTGTTCGATAGGTATATGGTCTGACAAATTTACTTTTCTTCATCTTCTTTACCATGTCACTTCCAAAGTTCTCTGATATTGTGGGGAAAGGTTTAATTTGGGTCATCCTTTCTAGTGCTTAAACTCCTTAAAGTCCACTATTCTTGTACGTTTATTATTGAATAAACTGTAGAAACAACTCTTCCTTCGTTCCATGATATCATGCTCAGTTAACAAAACTTTTTCATCTCTGTTGATGTATTTTACTCTCTTTCATTCTCTTCCGTGGCATGTTTGTATAGAAGTCTCCCTAGTTTTTGTGCCTAAAGATTGATACTACCTCTCAGGTTTCAGCTTTCGTTTCCTTTTTCCCATGATTTTAGCACTTCTAAAAGCAGTGTTTTCTGTTGTATAATTTTTGTTTGCTGGCGGGGCTTGTTTTACTTAAAAGGAATTTATAATATGCTTTTATTCATGGCATGAAAAAAAGGCTAGGATGTACCATTCTCCATATTTCCCAGTATGATGACAGCTACAGCTGGTGGCCTGGTGAACTTCTTGGTAGGTTTAATGCATATAGACAGAATCTAGTTTACATAACTTATGTGTGCTACGTGCACAGGAATAAATTGTATGTTTAACAATTAGATTTAAGAAAGTATCACAATTTTTTTATTTCTTTTGGGGTGCGGGAGGAGGCTAAATAAAAGTTTAGGATGAGATGATGTTCCCTTTCTAAAGGCAATATGCGTAAGCCTCAGTAGCATCAAAACCAAGACCTGTTTGTCCATGTAGTTCAATCCTACAAATGAAGAGATCATAAATTTGTTTTCAAATGACTTTTCTTTGCCATTTGACATTGTTTTAATTTGTCGAAATGCATTTTTAGAGACCTCTTAAATCCCTACCATTGTATTTCTTATTAATGTTATATGTTGATCGAACTGCCTTTATCCTCATTGTGCTGCAGGGGAGCTCCGACTTCTTGCCAAGCAAAATGGTCAAAATCGAATGCTGATTGCTGAAGCTGGTGCTATACCCCGCCTTGTTGATCTCCTCTACACTCCTGATGCTGGCACCCAAGAGCATGCAGTTACTGCTCTTCTGAACTTGTCTATCTATGCGGATAATAAAGAGCGTATCATGGCTTCTGATGCTGTGCCAGGGATCCTTCATGTGCTAGAACATGGTAGTATGGAAGCCCGGGAAAATGCAGCAGCCACATTTTTCAGCCTTTCTGGGGTGGATGAGAACAGAGTAGCAATTGGTGCATCTGGAGCAATCCAGGCATTAGTTACTCTATTTTGCGAGGGAAGTCAAAGAGGGAAGTTGGATGCTGCAAAAGCACTTTTCAATCTGTGTTTATCTCAAGGAAATAAAGGACGGGCAATTCGGGCTGGTATTGGACCCAAGTTGATAGAAATGCTAATAGAACCTGATGGGGAAATGAGGGACGAGGCATTGGCAATAATGGCTGTAGTAGGTAGCCATCCTGATGGAAAAGCAGCAATTGGATCTTTGAATGTCATATCCACTTTGGCGGAATTAATCAGTAATGGATCTCCTAAGAACAAAGAGAATGCAGCTTCAGTGTTGGTTCTCCTCTGTCATGGAGATCCTCTACACTTGTCAATTGTCAGTTCGCCTAGGGTGATCAATTCTCTCTTGGACCTGGCAGAAAATGGCACAGAAAGGGCCAGGCGGAAAGCTGGCCAGCTTCTTGAGTTGATTGGAAATCATCGTGAACATACTAGGAAAACTTCCAACTAGATTTTAGGTGCATCTGCTGTCATTTTAAGTTACAGCAGCCAGCACGGATTGTGATTAAAAATATGATTTATACTATAGGATACTAGTATAGGATCTCAAATATTTCCTTTTGATTTTTAGTTTAAAGGAAATTTCTAGTTTACTTTACTAATTGTTTAGCTGAATCCAAACAGTTGTGCTGTAAAGCTTGTAACAAGTGTTAGATTTTTGTTGTAGTTCCCGAACTCCTACTGGCATTTATTTTTTGGAATGAAATGTCTTGAATAGTTATTCATTCTCTATCACTTGTGATCAAGATTCTTGTCTTTCGGTGGTGAGTCTCAATTGCATATCTTGATCCAAAAGGCTACAATATTATAATATGTTTCCCTTTCTTTGTGGGAGTGCAAATTTTTTTATGCATGTCATATCAGGAAAGATACATGTCTCGATGTCGATTTCCACAAAGATATGGTAAAATCATTGTAGGTAATGGGGGCATGGTTACGTGATTCATTATTCCTGGTTAGGATTCCCTCATAACACACTTTCTTCTTTTGTTTTGGGTGATGCCATTATTCTTACAAAAATGTATTTAACAAAAAGGAAACGGGCCACGATGTCGAAATTGCGAAAAGACAGGTATTACGTAATGTGAAATAACACTTGCATATTTGCTATGCTTGGGTTGGGACCATGAAGGATGATGGTGTGTACTAAAACATTATCATGAAAAATAGTGAACCAAGTACTTGAGGTTGTTAGAAGCAGGTCAAGGATAAACAAGGGTTGCTGTGTTACAGTAAAGGTTACGCAGTGTTGCAATTGCAAAGGTGAATCAGCATCGTGCTGAAAGAGACACATTGCCACTACATCGACCAGGAATCAGGAAGACAGTAACTGGATAGGAACGTCTTCCAACATGATTAGTTTGCCAAATTTGTGGCTGCCTTCTATCTCAAACTAATTTCATTTTCCACAATGCGTGCATCATCTCATTAACAGAGCCACATCTTCATGGCTTTTGTGATTATGACCAAAACCCACTTCAAGGAACCCTCCAAATAATGTTCTTTATTTGGGTCATCGTACTTGAAAAAATGTCCTACTTTTAGGCTTATTTACTCTTTTTGTTTTTAGAATTATGAAATTCTATCTTTTTACTCTTCATACCTCAAAGTAATTAATTTAATTTTTTTTCTATATAATTTTTAATCATTTTACACATTATTTTTATTTTTTTTCCTATTATCTAAATTCGTGGAGACCAAAAGAGATTCAAAATTATATGTTTAAGGATAAAAAGAAATGAGTTTTAAGTACAGAAACTAAGAAGTTAAAATTTGTATAATTATGAAGACTAAATAAATAGTTAACCTTGTTTTTCATAGTTTAAAAAAAAAAAAAAACCTTTGTTTATTTTGATTTTAGTTTTGCTAGCTCACTTAGGGTCCTTAGGACGATCATGATGTTACATGGGATCAGAGTAAAATAATAGATCAAATTTCCTAATAAACAAGCATTTTAAAATATAAATATATATTAATAAAAATAGATATGAAAAAACTTCATTAAAATTATGTTTTATTGAGTTAAGTAAATGATGAACATATCATTAGTCTTAATGGCACTATACTTGGTTCTTAAGTAAGAATTTGGGTTTCAACCACGTGGATGGAAAACAATTGGTTGGAAGGGGAGACCATAGTCTAATTAATTAGGTTCTCCAACAAAGATTAGTCATTTTCGAACCAATAAAATTATTGTAAAAAGTCAATGATATAGTCTTAACAAATCTTTTAAAAATATATCAAATTTTTATTGAACTCACTCAGTTGTAATTATCAATGACAAAATCTAGAACAATATAAAAGAAGAGTTTACTCCAAGATTGTTTAGCCATTTTTAATTTGACTCTAGGCCACTGCTCGTCCAAACCAGATTAAGGGTCCACCTTTAGTTCGATATAGGTAAATGGGAAACTGAATTTATATATTGAATATATAAATTGATAAAAAAAACGGAAAACATTGCATTTTGAAGATCTTAAATTCAAACTTTTTTTAATAATTTTACTTAATTATTTTTTTTCCTTTTCTCCCTCTCTCCAATCACTCAAACATTCCTCTTCCTTTCATTTTTCTCTCACTACCAACTTTGTTTAGCTACCAAGTTTGCAATTGTTTGAATATATTTAGATAATTTTTTTTATAAACTAAAATTAGTTAATACATAAGTTTAACAATAAGAAACCAGATGAGAAATTTCTAAAAAATATTAACTAATGTCTAACTTATGGAAAAATTATTTTATTTTTTAAAATTCTTAAGGAATTTTTTCTCTTTGTAAAACTTGAGTGCTTTTTAATTTGGAATATCATAACTAGTGACCATCTTTGTAACTACTATATATTGAAAAGATTGCACATAGTTTGAATAGTCTGCTCAGGGCCAATCTTCCTACTTTGCAATTAAGGGGCATGCTTAACAAATTGGAAAGGTACTTTGGATAAACATCAAAAGCAAGAAAGCAAAATATGTGAGTACTTTAGCAAATGGAGGGGGTACACTTAGTAGTTTATCTTCAAGTTTTTTAACTCACCTTAGTTTTACTCCAAACAAAACCGAAGCAAATAAAAAGGGTGAGTTACATTGACAAGTCACATAATAATTAAAATAATTATAAAAAAATAAAAATATAGGTTAGGTAGAGAGAGCCAAAATATAAATTGGATTGTGTTTCAAACCCAATTTATATATTCTTAATAGGCTGAATGGGTGCACTCGACTCATTTTATAGTCCTAATTTCAAGACACTGGATTTAATTTAGTTTGTTTATATTTTTAATGATATTTTAAAATCATGACACAGTTAAATAAAAATCCTCAAAAGAAAAAACTTTTACTTAAAAAATCCAAGAAATAGAGCTACTGCAAGAGTTAGGAAAACGACATGTCACTTTTTTCTCCTAAACAAAGAGATGTCACTTTTATGAAAGAGAGAAAAAAAAAAAAAACGAAAAAAATATGCCAAATGTTACCTTTAAAGTTGAATTAGAAGCGTGTAACATTTTCTCATCTTGTGAGCTAAGCTCGTTGTCCTAGCACCCACTGTAGTCTTTTATTTTTCTCTTAACATACACTTCTATGAAATAGTGGCCTAACTTTTAATATTGATTCGCATACTTTTAATTAGGAAATAAAAGGAAGAAAAAGTCAGAAGAATAAAATCTAATAATTTGTTTTTATCAATGCCTGCATTCATGGATAAATTTCATTCTCCTCCACACTTTTTTTCGATTATCTTTTTGTTTTCCACATAAAGGTGTAAAGTAAAAAAACAAAATAATATGAAATGTTGCATTATCCGTTTTTATTGTCCGTTTATGATAGAAAAGACGTAAAGTTATGTTAAGCTAGACACTTGGGTGTATTAGTAGAGCACTTCTTGCTACCAATAAGGAATCGTTTGCAAAATATATTTAATATGTAAAAGGTTGTTTTTATGTTAATAATTAAATAAATTAATCAATAAATAAAATCCATCCATTTTACAAATAAATTTTTTATTTTAAATTTCGTTTCAATAAAATTAGTAGACCAATTAATGAGTTTAGTTTCGTTCAATTTGAAAAAAAAAAGTGCAAATACCTTCTATATTAACGAGTTTAGTTTCATTCATTTTGGAGAAAGAAAAAAAAAAGCCTGCAAATTGGCCTAACTCAAATCAAAGTATTTTGATTAGTTCAATTCACGAGTTTTGCGGTCAGGCTCCTCATAAGAACGATAAATACAAAAATCAATTTCTAAGTCTTTCGAACTTTAAGCTACCAATATTTTGCTTTGATATGCGATTATTACGACATGACTTGATGTAATGTCACAAAATAATAGATCAAACCGGAAGTAACAGTATTTGAGCCTGCGAAAACAATGTTTGTTCATCAAAAGCAACTTTATTTAAAGGGAAAATGGTCAGAATTATACCAAAACTAAACAAATTTTTATGATATCAAAGTGTGGAAAGTTTAGAGCTTGTATATAATCATAAGCATGATTAATGAAAGATGAATTTGATCAAAGAGTAACACGATTAGATGCTTGATAAGAAGACTGATCAAGGAATGTCATAAAAAATATTTGCATTGTTTAGAAGCTATAATCTGCAGTATCGGAAGAAAGAAAAAAAAAATAATAATATATGCTCATAAAAAAGTTAAAATTGTTTGAACTCATCATTTAAGAAAAATCATTAATTTTTATTGTTAGGAATTTAAGATAAACTCGAAAATTTAAATTAGGTAAAAATGAGTAAAATGAACAATTTTATAAATAAAAATATCTATAAATTTATTAAGGTTTTGCATTGGAGGTGGTGTCTCAGTCTTTTATTTTAGTTTATTCATGATTCATTGATGTCAAGTCAAATTTTCTTGATATCCTGTGATGGAAGTTTGATATGTTATGTCACAATTGAAACATGACATTTGAACGTCACAAACTATTAATTATAATTTTTAACTTAGTGATAAACACTCAATTATAATTTGTATGAGAGAGTATATTATCATGCTTAATTATCAGTCTTTTTTTTTTTTTACTTATTTCTTCATTATAATATTTTATATATTTACCATTTGCTTTTAGTTAAAATAAAATCATATATGCGTATATTTTGATTATTATAGTAAAGAGAAAAAGATATTGAAAAGTGAATTTTATTTTTCTAGATATATTATGATATAACATAATAATATTTAAATATCTACATGTGTTTTCAATTGGAATATGAAGAACATTATAAAAGTTTTCAAATATTCTTGAAATCAAATATTGAATAATGATCCTATGTTCATATCTTAGTTTATATATTTTGAGATTAATTAATTGAAATAACATGTGATCAAATTGACCTCTCTTACATAAACTATAAAGGATCATGAGGTTGAAATGTGTGTGTTAGTTAAGTCAAAGGAGGATCAATATTGTATGTATATTGGTAGTGATAAATTTATAATGATTATTCAGTTTTTACATGTAAATATTAAATCATCCGAAAGGAAGGTTTATTATTCGATACGTTCTTTTTGTTAGCATTTTATAATTGTGTCAAGATATAACTGAATGATTAAAATTTTACTCCAAGATAAAATATTAATATATTATTGATATCTTGAAATGCGATTTATTTGCATTTTATTTTGGGACCTATTCAAATATATTTTGTATTTATTGTTCTTAATTCAATTATGAATGATCTTGCCAATATTATTATAAATATGAACTTTATTCATGTTTTAAATGGTCTAAACTTTAAGTTTTGGAAATATAATGTTTTGATAGTTCTTAGAATAATAGATTTTGACATTGTGTTAAGAATAGACTCACCTCCTCCTCTTACATATGAAAGTACCTACGAGACTAAGAGGAAAATGAAAATGTAAAAGAAGTCCAATCGCATGAGTCTAATTATCATGAAAAAGGTGATTTGAGAAGTATTTGGGGCACAATTTCTAAAAATATGAATATAGTTAAGAAGTTTCTTGTGGAAATTTAAAATAGGTTTCTTAAGAATGGAAAGTTTGAGATAAGTACACTCTTGAGAAACCCAATTTAAAGGAAATACGAGTAAGGGAAACACCAACGAGTACATAATGGAAATGTCTAATTGTTTCAAAACTAAATGTGCTTAAATTAGAACTATTTGAGGACTTGTTGGTGTCTTTAGTCATAATTTCTCTTCTAAAATAATTTGCTCATCTTGCCTTTACTTCAATAAATAAGGGCAAAGATTAAAAAAGGAATGCAAGGGTTCCTCTTGCATCAACAATAGGAAATCTCATGTGATTTCAGGTTTGTAGATGTGCAAATATTGCATACATTATGGAGATGTTATGTAGAAATTTAAGTAATCCAGGATTGGATTATTGAAAAATGCTTAAACGTGTCATGTGGTTATAGGGAACAAAAGACTATATGCTCACATATCTAAGTTTGGATAAACTTCAAATAATTGGTTATACTAACTCTGATTTGTTGGATGCAAATATATTATGAAATCCACATCAAACTATATATACATACTTTCTAAAGATGCTATTATGTGGAAAAGTGCTAAATAGTTTCTTATAGTCTTTTCTATCATCGTAATTGAGTTCATAACATGTTATGATACATCTAATCCTGAAATTTGGTTACAAAGTTTTATCACATGACTAGGTATAGAGGATGGTATAAAAAGACTAAGTCATTTTCTAATAACAAAACAACAGTTCTATTTCACATGAACAACAAACAAGTTTTTTGTTGTAAAAAAAGTTTAGAGAAACAGTTGTCTATGTAACAAATTAACATAAACTCCATGTTTGTAGATCTAATCACTGAAGGAATAATTCCCAAAAATTTTTATGAGCACACTACTCGTATTGCTGCTCTTTAAGTGATATTCAATTTTAGTGGAAATTTGTAATTTTGGTTGTTTTCATGACATAAACATATAGTTCAAGTATTTTTTTATTACGAAAATAAAGTTTTGGTATATTTAAACTCTAATTATCTTATGATTTGATCTCACTAAGGTTTAAGGAGGACCTAATGAAATTAGGCATGTTAGGTTTACATTACATAAAAATTCCATACAACACATTCATATCATGATTCATGTTATTCATTTGTATAAAAAAATGTGACCATTGATGGATTTATCCACTATAAATGTAGCAAAACCTGTTTTTGATCCTATATTGGTATGATTGTTGTATTGTATTGACGAAAGATATATTTGGTAAAATATATAATTATAGGATTACATTTATAAGTGATTTATAAGTGGGAGATGGATCTTTAATCCAAAATTGATCCTATATATGAATAATTATATATTAAAGCTATTAAGGACACCTAATGACTGTTATGCCAAATTAAAAGTGATACAACAATATTAAATTACTTTTTACCTTTTTGCACTTATGTATCTGAAAAGGTTATGAGACCTTTATATTTGATGCTCAAAGGAAAATTCTAGTTTGTAATGGATAAATAAAAATATTAAAAGACAATCTTATCTCTCTATAAATAGGTTAGGCTCCTCATATCATACTATGTTTTTTTTTTCTATTTTGACATCTCATCATCAATAAGAGACATATAAGTTAATAAACAGTTCTCTCAAAAGTGTACATGTTGATTTGGAAGGTCAAACCACTATCTGTGATTATGAAGTTAGGTATATTTCCACTTTCAGATTTGATGATTAATATGATAAATTCATAGTTATATAGATGATAGTTTTTTTTTGGTAAACAAACTTAAGTTTGGAAAAAGTGTAGCAGTTAACTCATTAATGGTTGCTTATTGAATTATTATTATAACTAATTCATGAAGGTCTCAAATTGAATTTTTTATTCAAATCTTCATCCATGAGTTCTTATAGGGTGATTAGAACTTGCAAACTTAAGTTAGTGTTTTCCTTGTAGAAATTACCATGCAAGAAAAACAATTAATTTATAATAGACATTTCTTATAAAAATAATTCCACAAAATACAATAATCCCAAATTTGTGAGTTCTCTTTATTTACTAAAAATACTTTTAATCTATATGTTAGATAAGGGATTAAAGTATCTTTTCAATTGATTATTGATATCATCTAGATCAAAGTTTCCCTCAAATTGTGTCAGCTCATTTTTTTTTTTCTAAAAGCAAACTATGTTGTATTAAATGTTTGCTACTATCACTAGTACACATATTACATTTGACATTGGTTATTGATGAGTTTTTACATTGTTTTAGTCATTGATGTAGATACCATCTATGTAGAAAGTGAGACATGTTTTACATTGGTTTCACAACCAATGCAAAATATACAAATATTGCATCAGTGTTAAATACTAACCGATGTAAAAGCTCATTTAAAAGAGGTAAAAAAAATCAAACTAGTGTGGGACTTATCATATCGGTTATTTATCCACAGGAACTAATGTAATATCCCTTATGTGTGTATTTTTTTACCATTAAAGACACATATTACATCATTTGTCCCTAAAAAAATATGTGTGTGTTTTTTGACCAATAAGGGCACATCAATCAAATTATTTTAAAAAAGTCATATATTACATAAATTTTGGTCACAACCAATGTAATATGAGTCATTTTACATCATTTACTTGCTTTAACTGATGTAAAAAGGGTTATATTATATGATTAATGTATCAATAGATGTAATATGTAATGGTTTTCTCTAAACAATTTGACCAATTTTTTCCTTTCCCAACTTTTACTTCTAAATTATAGGATACCAAAGTGCCAGGAAAAATAAATTTCGATATTTATCCAGACTTAGGAATAACAAAACTTGTCCAAGTAAAAAATTAGGAAAATAAAGTGTAGCACAACTTAATCAAAACTAAACTAGCTAAATAATGTCTCTACCACACATATTACAAGTTTTAACTTCTAATTTGTAAAAATACTTTGCCTATTCATGTCGAATTTCTTCAATTATGTTTGTGTCCAATGGTTCACTATCCCCAAAAGGCTGAAATATGAAATAAAAATTAGTCTTCAAAATGACATATATGAAACCTCTAATCAATGTTTTTAGAATATTCAAGGTGTTTAAATACCTGCTCCTAAGAATCAACAATACTGACACATACTATGATCTATATCCAATGCATGACATAATAGTAACATTTAAAACTTTCTTGTTGTCTATTGCACTAATGTATGAAATTCAACGAAGTTAATTTATTGAAAAAACTAAAAAAACAAGAATTTTAATAGTTTCTATGAAGAACTAAATGCCTTTGGATAAATCCAACATAGATTATGTGATGATGAAGTGGATCTACCATCTAAGACATTGCATACATTAATGACACTAAAAAGAAAGATCATTAGAAATTTACAATACATTATATAAACTACAATAACATATTATTTCATAATTAAAACATACACTTGCAATATAGCTTTCAAGTTTGCACTTGACTTTCTATGTAATAAACAAAACCACATGACAATTGTTGATGAGACTAATAAGCATAAATTGCAATAAGACCTAAAATAAATAAATTAATTAATGATTTTTCTTTAATTATATAACATGTAATTAGTGAGCTTTACTTACACATTAATAAAAGACACCATGTAAATCTTCTTTCGAGTTTATTGAATCCATCGTTGAATGTAACTATGACATTCCATTTTTATTTTATTCTTAGACTTTTGTATAGATTGAGACTCAAGGAAACCATATATTTCAACACTCCCCAATGATCAATTGATTTATATACCTACATTGTTAATAAAATATCAGTGACAATGATTCATATCATGAAACATAAGTTGAATAAATAATATATAGATTTAAAGTGTACTCACTTCATCATAGTTGAATGACTAAATGTTCAACATCTAGTTATCTTGAATAATTTCAAAGACATCTTACATGTTTATATACAATGGTATATGTTCATTGCTGAAACCAAAGATTTCACATTCTAAGGAATGACACAAGATGTCTGAAAACAATTCATGTGAAACCTTGACCAAATTATGAATTAACATTTTGGCGCAACTGTAGCTGCTGCTCAAGGCTAAAATCAGATGAAACTAGGGCTTTCTGCCTCTGATATAAATAAAGATGAAGAAGTAATTAAGGAAGAAAGAACAGGGGAGTTTAAAGGAGTACAAACAAGAAGCATGGCAAATAAAGATAAATAAGAAAAAATAAAAGGGCGATGGCAAGGAAGGTTGACCAGATGGAGACTTAAAGCTTTGGAAGATGAGAGTAGATGATTGTGCATGATTAGTTCTTATATTTTAGGAGGAACTTGAGAGAAGTACTTGATGGTTACATCTTGAGAGATCATAGTATAAATTGTAGAGAGTTAGAAGTATCTTTTGGAATTTTTAAACTAGGAAATGATACTCATATGAACACATGAGTTAGTTGGATTCTTCCATTGGACTCTCCAAGCTTTCAAAACTCATTTGTGACTCTAGGAACTCCATAAGTGGTGCCACATGTGCCTACTTCTCCTAGTCATCATTGCTTTCCACATGTAATCATGACCATTCCCTAATTTTTAGGAACTACTATGTGCTCGTCATAATTTCAGGGGATTAAGAGGTGTTAAACATCATTAAGTGAGTTAACTCTTGATTAACAAAGTTAACTCTATTTTCTTATCCATTTTTCTTCCCTAGGTCGAATTTTCACTCTATATAATGGATGTTCTCTCATTGTAAAACACACATTGGAAATTAATAAAATAATTTTTGCGAGATTTGTGAGAGTTTGAGTTCTTCTCTTATTTTGGTTCTTATCTTGTGATGCTTTCTCAAGTGGTGAATCCTCTTGGACTTATCTTTTGATTTTTGGATTAAAACAAGGTGGCTAATTCTTCCATTATTCTCTTTTCAATCCATTTTTACTTTCAATTCTTTACTTGTTCTTGTTTTCTTATGATTTTTATTTCTTTGCTGAAATAAATTTCTCCATGAATGCTTCATGCTTAGGCTAAGTATTATTCTTCCATGGAGAATTTCTTCTTTCACATCTCTTGAGTTGATCAAGATCCTATCAACATCTTAAGGTTCACATCAAAAGCTAGAAGATCAACCCATTTTAGAAAGGTGTTCATCACATTCCAAGTAAGTGTTATTCAAGAATGGATATGAAACACATTTCTATTTGGATGTGATTCTTGCATTTCTTTCTTGTTTAATCTTTGGCCGAATGATTGTTGTAATGTTTAAAATATGGTTGGAGGTGGGCTCAACTCAACTCAGCCAGAGGTTAGCCCAACTATACTTGGCCTAAGGTGTACTCAACTCAATTCAGCTTAAGGTGGACCGGACACGACTCGTCTCAGGGTGGGCCTGACTCAATATGGTCCGAGATGAGCTCAACTCAACTTGGCTGATGTGGACTCGATTGGACTTGGCTTGAGGTGGGTCCGACTCGACTCAAGCTGAGGTGTGCCTAACTTTACTCGTCCTATCATTTATAGAATTATAATGATCTGATAGGCTCGACTCTACTCAACCTATTGTAAGCCTATCATAACTTGGCCTGATATGGGTCTAACTCGAGTTGACCCAACCTGAGCCTAAATCAACTTGGCCTAACACCCGGCTTGACTCAACCCAAGGTAGACCAAACTTGACTCGACTTAACGTGTGTAAAAGTGAACCCAACTTGACTTGGCCTAACATAGGTCCAACTAGTCTTGGCTAAACTTGAGCCTTACTCAACTTGGTCTAAGATGCACCCGACTCAATATGCATCTAGCTCGTCTCAACCTGACATTAGCTTGACTAGACTCGACTTGATATCGACCTGACTCGACTTGGTTCGATATGGGCTTGAGTAGACCTAATATGGCTCGACTTAACTTAGTCAAACGTGGACTTGATTCAACTTAGCACAACATAGACCCTATTAACCTTGGGATGACCTGAACCCAGCCTAACTTGGGCCCAACTTGACCGACCTACTTGACTTACTCCAATCCAACTTTGTCTATCTTTACCTAGGACCAACTCAGATAAACCTAGTCTTTACCCAACTCAACCTGGCCTAAGCACGATCCAACTTAGCCGACATGGTCCAAACCAAGTTGGCTCGACATAAGTCATCTCATTCCGACTTGACTTGCCTGAAATTGGACTTGGTTTGACCTGGACTCAGTCTGATTTAAGTTGTCCTAACTCTTTTCTTGCTTAACTCGGTAGGCAGATGTGGTTCTGATTTGTCTTGACTTGAGCTGGACTTGACCTGACTTGGTCCATATCGACCAATTTGAGATGATGTTAGTCTGACTTAATTTGATCTAATTCCAACCCATCTTTACTCATACTAAGTTTGGATTTGACTTGAATAAATATTTTTCATGTGTATAAATTATTTTTGAAATATTTTTTATTTTATTTTTTATTTTATTTTTTAAGTAAGTTTTTGACTTTAAGAATTTGATCCATAAGACTTTTAGTAAGATCTTGACCTCATGAGTTTTTTTATGTGGGTTCTTGGACCTGTGGACTTTTTAAGCCCTCAACCATGCCAAAACCTGTGGAATGGGACAAATTGAGAAGTCTACTCATTTACAATATTAAGTAAAACTTTTGTTATTGTTAAACACATCGCTATAGTAAACACTAAATTATTACTGTTACTGAATTCAGTAGCCATTTAACCTTTTCTTTTAAGAGAGGCAAGAAAACCTTTTCAGAAAAGAAGAAAGTAATACAGTAAGGAATAATAAACTATCATCATCTATATGATGATGAGATAATAAACTCTTTTCTCCGAGACTAGAGAATACGAGAACTACTTAAAAATTGAGTTATCCTTCTAGATGGGTCTATTATTCAGTGTGTTGGATACTATTTTTACTTGATTCGGCTTGAATTGGGTTTTCCACACTTCATACAGCTAGCACTCTGTCTTTCATCAACTGGGCAAGAAATCATAGGAGGTTTGATTTAAAATTTGATTCTATGTTATCTGGTCTTTATAGTTTCATATAGAAACACATGGTAATTACTTTTATGTTAGAAAATAAAATTAAACGAGGGATTTCCTTTTCAACAATCTATTACCATGCCTTCAAACAAAAAAAAAATCTATTACTTCTTTTATAAGCAATTAATGATTAGAGTACAACAAGTACTCTGATCTGAATTCAACAAACTATAGCTTATCTCTATCCATGCATGACCAGAATCAGTTGAGGAATATATGAAAGGGTCCACCGAGGCTTGGTGGAGTCTCCGCAAACCTATAAACATGCTATTGGTAAAGTATTTCCATGGTTCTCTGATTTTTGGTTTGCCACAAGCCACACGGAAAGAACTACAATTACTTTACAAAGAAAAATATCTATCCCTCAAAAAATAATCTGTGAGCACTACTTTTGTACCATTAGCCATAATAAGAGAGACAAAGAAATAAAAGAGAAAATGTTTAAATATAATAAACAATATGATGTAATAGAAAAAATAGACATATTTTTTTAGTGAAGTGCATATAATATACAAGTATCTATACGATGATTTTACTCTTCTTTAGAATGATATCGATGTCAGTGTCATTCATATTTCTTTTACCATCCTCGTATGTTAATACTTATTGATAATGATGGGTAGTATTTTTTACATTCAATTGCAACATTTTAATTTAAAATTGCAGAAAGTGGATGATAAATATTTAATATTTAATAAGAAACCTTTTTCTTTTACATATGTTCAAGGAGGACCCACAACATATGTTGAGTATTTCACAATTCTACCAAACAAAACAGTCCTTTGGAATATGTTTGTATCAACGTTTTGCAGATTTGTTTCAAAACAACCATTTAAGAAAATATTCCGACAAAGTGATAACTGAAATTTGAAAGTTCAAAATCGAATAAACAGTAAAAAGTCCATCTCTTTAGTTATTCCTTAAATATTGTATATTACATCTTGCGTTTGTAGATTATCAAAAACTTTTCTATCTGTATTTAAAAATATTTGTTATATTCTTTCGTTCGTGTTGAATGTATATATATAGCTTGGAGTAGTAGTGAACCAAGTGATTGATTTATAATTCCTTATTGCAGTCTATTTCTTGACGTACGGAACGGATAAATATTCCATTGGATAATATTGAGATCAAGTGCTTGCTCACGCAAGCATCCATTTCCATATATTATTCCATGCAAAAGAGTGGAAAATCAAAGACAAAATTTAAACCCTGAAAATCACATCAAAGACACTCGACTATTTCCCATTACGAGTCTTAGGTCATCCATAATTGAAAGACTGACAGAGCCACAACAAAATAGTGTTCACTGGTTTATTCTATTGAAAAGGACGAAAATAATTGAGTGCTATGCATTTGTTTTGTTTTGTTTTGCATGAGGAACACGACAGCGCACTTTGCAAAAGTAGGGTCACACGTATGCATGCAAATTGCCATCTCTTGTATACGAACCCTATTTTGTTATGGTTTTAAAGTGGTCAACACATTAATTTGAATCCATTACGGAACAATTTGATTTGGTTACATCTACCCAATCTCTCTTTTCGGACCATAACCATTGTGCCTGACTTGACTACATGTTTCATTTAGCTAAAATCAAACGTTTTTTAATGGTTTTTTTTATTTATTTTTAATAATTTTTTTCCTCTTGTTTGTGCTCTTCCCTATCTAGTAACGACGAATTACAGCCACGTACATTTTGACCCTTAAAGTGAGCTCATAGTGCGCACCGTAAGATAATGCAGAATATTTTAAAACAATAATCAGATGTTCTTATGTTGATCACATTTGAAGCCTAAAACAGTTAATTCGGTATACCATTTTTAAATTTATTTAATCGAAATTCGATATCAATGATATGCTTATGCAGGGAATAAATGGCTTTATTATGAATCCATTTTAAATAAACGACATTCTTACTTTTCTACACTCACACACGCGCATTTTGTGTGTTTAATTAGTTTTAAGTAAAGTATTCATACCAAAGTTAACCTAATCATCCATGTTTTGTTAGAATGAATTATTCAATGATTAATTAGAAAACATTTGCACATTGTATAACTTTGAGCACGCAATGTTTTTCTTTTTCTTCAGTTCTGAAGAAGGAATATTGAAATGAGGCCGTTAGATGCTTCATTGGATGCCATACATATGCTCACATAAAAAGGAGAAATGTGACAAAGAATCTCTTTGGTCAATAATTTCTCCCCCTTTTTAGTCTATGCATCTGTTTCTCTATCATACAGTACCAAGGACCATTTTCATCAATATGCAATTGGACGAGTTAATCATAAAATAATGTCACTAGCTCATGCGTAACAATTTCTATAATGGTTTTGTTGTAAATAATTATGCAACATTTAACCCAAATAAATATATATAAAAGATGAAGTTGTGGATTGATTTTCTCTTATCCTATCTTGTAGTTTCTTTTTGCATGTTTCAATTGGAGTTGTGGTTGCTCTAGGAAAGCAATGAGAAGTTGTATAGGGGACCTCATGCCTTGATCAATTAAGGAAAGTGGCTATAACTATAAGGAGGGTGTGGCATATGTTATAGTTATGGGGTCCCTTCAAGTGGAGCCATGTTCTCAATCATTTTCTTTGGTGTAAAAAGAAAAAAATGTGTACTGAATTAATTAACTAATGATAATAAGGGTGAGGGAATCAAAATTTTCGGTTCATGTTTATGATTGAGAACATGTGGGGGAACGTGAGGACTCTCAGAACAGCTAGGAATCTCAGTGCCTTTCCTTCTTTTGCCACGATGTGTTCATGAAGATCACTACTCATCTCACACACACAAGTAGAGAGAGAGAGAGAGTAATATTTATAACAAGGACGTTACAAAAGTGAAAGCTGCAATACATATTTAGAGAAAACGAAAGAGAAAGAGGAACCATATATCTAGATACCCAAACTTGTGCATGTGGGTATCACATAGCAACAACTTGGCTGAAATATTGCCCAGGCAGACATAAGCATGCATAAATAGGAAGACAGAGAGTACAATGATGGATTCATAGCTTGGAATTCTGAGCCCTATAATTCTTTTTAAAAATTTGAAAAAATTATTCAAGCTTCCATTAACCATTTCTTGTTTAAATTTATTTTTAGTCTTTAAATTAGGGTGAACCAAGTTTTATTTTCCAAATTCAAAATAATCATGTATTTTAATTCCAAAATTTTAAATATTGTATTGGAGACACTAAAATTATTCTGTTCCAATAGCTTTAGCTCTTGAATAATAAATTTAAGAAATTAAACTATATTTTTTAAATTGGAAAGATTAAAATATTTTTTAATTAATTTTGTATCAGATTCATATTATTTTTAAATTTTTAAATCATTTATTATTTATTCGATTCGACATTTTCTATCAAATAATAAGTTTCAAAAAATTATACAACGTAGAAAACGTATTTTGGTAATTCTGTAGTAGTCTTTGATTTGGTACTAGATTTTATACTTTCATTCAGTTCCTTCACAGAATTTCAAATACAATAGAATATTGACAATTGATAGAGAATAATACCCGAATTTCAAGTCGAAAATTTCGGGATCAACTTGTCCATCGTACTCATTTCTCTATAAGTCCACCTTCAACAGTGAAGAACTCACTGGACATCACTGTTTAACAAAGAAGAAAAAAAAATATATATATATATATATATATATATATATATATATATATATATATATTATTTAAATATATATGCTTAATATATAAGGTACTGACTCAGGGACCGACCAACCGTGGGTGAGTGAGAGTGAGATTTTTTATGTCTTTCCTGGTTTTGAATGTGCTTTATTCCTTCTTGGTAAGACCTCCTTGGTCCTATCAAAAGCGAATCCAAACACTCTAACAAAGATTCCTTTCTTTCAGCGTGGCCAATCCCATTTTCAAATTTCATATGCACAGAAAGTGCATTCTATTTCTTTTGCATATACACATATTATATCCTAACAAGAGTATCTTTGGCCCTTAATTACAACATGGATGTTTCAAAGAAGTTTCTAAGAGATTGATCTGCACCCTGCAGCCACCACTTTTATATTTCATGTCGTGGTTTTCAAATTCCAGCGTTATATTAAAATATTAATCCACCTTAATTAATATATAACATTTTGTCATACTTCCTATTACACAAAAAATATTATGAAAAGTAAAGTATAAGCTGGTGAGATGCTTCAGCATACATCAAATAAAGTATAAAATCCAGAAACCAACCAACCAGGCCACCACCATATATTCTGTATAAGATTTTGCCATATATAGAAATACCATCATGCAATGAATTCAGCTCAACAAAAAGCATAAGTTTATAAGTTTTTTTTTTTTTTTAATGTAGTGAAGTAGGTTTTTTATTATTATTAAATCATTTTATGTATCACTAAATTTTAGCATTCAAATTAGGTTTGTAGTCCAAAATTTCAACCATCATCTACTATCACATGAACATTTATAAAAGAAAAAGAAAAAGAAAAATAGAAACAGAGGATCAAATAGGCTTACATAACCTAATTCTCAGAAGTTGTAACAATTAAAAAGATTCAACTTTATAATTGGTGGATAAAAAGTCAAACCATAAGAAATCTAATTTATTAAAAATTTTAATGTTAGTCAAAAAGATTAGCACACATATTTTCTTCACAAAACATGTGAGACATTGTACACTCTAGGGTAGAGTAAATCCAATGAGACCTTAGAAGTTAATAGAAGGATTCCCGAAAACTTGGCACTTCAAGGAAGAATTACAATCCAACGAAACTTTAGAAAAAAAAAATCCCTAAAAAATAGAAATTTCTCTAGAAAGAATAGCTGCATTGAACTGAGCATATAACGCATTCTAAATTTTGAAATAGGTAAATGTTTACCAATATATTCTAGTATGCTATCCCTAACACTTGACAACATAAACTAAAAAAAGTAAAAAAACTATTTAGTCACCAATTTTAACTACTAAACAAAATGGTTGTTAATTGTGACAAAAATAATAACCATATTAAGTTTTGGTTGTTAAATAACTACAAAATAAAATTAATGATTGAATTTTGTGACCAATTTGTTAGGAATTCAAGTGTAAGTCTAAGTTTCACATTGAGTAGAAATGAGAAAGTTGAGCAACATATAAGAAAGAAGACCCACAAATGCAATGCCTTAAGGTTTTGGGTTGAAGGTGGTGTCATTCCCTTGTGTGGGTCTGGCTCAGATCTCATTCTTGTTTGTCTCCCCAGTGTTTTCCCTCTCGATTTTGCCAACAAGTGGTATCAGAGCTGATGGTTCGTCTCTGTGACCAACTCAGACGAGTACAGTTTGATCCCTGTATCGAAAGTCTTCCTGACGGAGGTTTCAGGAAAGCATGTCCCGTTTAAGTGTGTAAACGACGATACAAGTGGGGGTCATTTTTGAGTGAGTACTCGTGTTTGAAAATGCTTTCGCTCGAGGGGGACTATACTAATGTGGAAGAGGGACTCTTACTTGAGGAGGAGATTGTTAGGAATCCAAGTGTGAGTCTAAGTCCCACATTGAGTAGAAATGAGAAAGTTGAGCAACATATAAGAAAGAAGACCCACAAACCCAATGCCTTAAGGTTTTGGGTTGAAGGTGGTGTCATTCCCTTGT
>Ga0099824_1003912_pt1 | contig 21593 bp, 4 predicted proteins | sample SiratrowhiteBW_FD_76837 | JGI IMG/M metagenome (GOLD analysis project Ga0099824, IMG submission 76837) | Root nodule microbial communities of legume samples collected from California, USA - Siratro white BW | ecosystem: Host-associated > Plants > Roots > Nodule | place: USA: California... | reverse complement strand
TATATATATATTTATTTATATATATATTTTTTATATATTTAGTAAAAAAATAAATATATAATTTATATATATATATATATATATATATATATATATATATATATATATATATATGTAGATAAATATGTAATTAATTACATATATGTAAATTAAAAATTCTAATTAATGACTTAACAGTGTGAATAAAAATAATGCTTTGTAATTTAAGATATATAATGAATAATGTATGTGTTTTTGGTTGGTACAAACGTACATTATTGGGAGATTTCTTATACTATGACAGATCAAAGACATGCATTGGTATGTATCAGAGGCATTATTGACAAAATTCCTATTATTGCAAACGACATTAAACTTTAAACGATAAGTGTTCCATGTTTTATTTCATGGAGCTATCTAAAAGAAGTTAGAGATTCATACTCTCTCATCACATTCAGAGGAATTAAATTTGTTGATTAAATTATACAAAAAAAATAAAATTCATAGAAAAATTCAGAATTTAGCTTATTCTATAGTATAAGTTAAAATCTAGCCATATAGTTATACTTCTAAGAAACGTATAATAAACAATTCACGTATAAGAAACTAAAACACATAGATTTAACTCTTAAATTCCAGTTATTACAAGTAAGTTCATTTCTACAATCAATCTAAATTAAAGTTGAAATTCAAGACAAAACTAATTCTTTGTTCCAAATTCATTAAATTAAAGATTAATTATAAATTGAATTTAATTATCATTTTTAATTTAATTCACACATTCATTAGTTATATAAAATACCATTAGAAATATGAACTAAGTTCAGTGATATGAGTTGAATTTTCAAAGATTTTCCAAGTAAATAAGTTTTTTTAATCAACTTACTCTACTAAAAAAGATCAACATTTTCTTAGTGCTCTTAAGTTAAACAGAAAAGTAGAAGGTTAATGAAGATTAAATTTCATGTGTTTTCTATGTTTTTATGTGCATATTTATATTTTGTATAAAGGGTGATGTAACTCTATTATCTTATTTAATTTTATTTAATGTAACTAACAAAAAAATCATAAAATTAAATATAAAGATAAGAAAGTTATATTTAATTGTTTAATTACCTTATTTAATCAATCTGCCATGTTATATAAGACTCGTGTAACAGTGTGGAAGTTAAATAGTAACTTTCTCTTTAGCATTTTTGTTTTTAAAATTTATTAAAAATTTTGTTTTAAGGTTCTGCAAATAAATAACTTTGGATCCTCTAGAAAATTTATCGATCTTCCCAATGCATGTCAGCAGCATCTACTCTGTTGCAGAAGCCTTTGATGTAACCTCATCAATTTCCCTATCCCTATACTACAATTTCATTCCGCACAATTTTCTATGCATTAAGTTTCACGCATGCATCTCACGTTTAATGTTGTGGTATCCAAGAACACAGATAAAGCAAAAACTAGGGACCACTCTAGTATCGTGTTTGTAACCTAATTGAGCATTTTGATGCCAAATTAATACTTTGATGTTAATTTGTTATCATTTCAAACATTCACACATTTCAATGTTTCTAATTAGACGAATCATCGGTGAATTTTGTTTGCATGCAATGCATCGTTGGCCGTGAAAATTAAATTTGACAGTTATGCATAAAACTTTGGAAGTTCCAATTTGACTGTATTGCAGAAGCATTTGATGTAACCTTATCAAGAACAGAGATAAAGCAAATACTTTGCCGTAAACAGCAGGGACTACTGTTTGTAACCTAATTGAGCTTCTTGATAATAAATGCCAAATTAATATGTTGATGTTAATTTGTTAACATTTTAAAGCATTCGCACATTTCAATGCTTTCTAATTAGACGAAACATCGTGAATTTTGTTTGCATGCAGAGCTAAGAAACTAAAACACAGTGATATAATTCTTAAAAAGTCCAGTTATTACAAGTAAGTTCATCTCTACAATCAATCTAAATTAAACTTGAAATTTATTTATAACTTAAGTTGAAATTCAAGACAAAATTAACTCTTTGTTCCAAATTTTACTTTCCATTCTTTTTTCGCAACTACAAACCTTTTAATAAAAATAACTTTGATCCTCTAGAAGACATATGGATCCTCCCAATACATGTCAGCAGCATTTAGTGTGTTGAGCCTCGAATGTAACGTGATGAATTTCCCTATACTATAATAATTTCTCATTTCATAAAGCACCATTTTCTATACATTAAGCACCATTTTCTATAAACTGAAATAATTTAACGCATGCGTCTAATGTTTGTTGTTGTGGTCTCCACAACACAAATATCAATCTCATACACATTTTAATGTTTTGCTACTAGACAACTAATCGGTGAATTTTGTTTGCATGTTAAGAAACACAGATATCAATGTCACACCCATCTCAATGTTTTATTATTAGACAATTAATCGGTGAATTTTGTTTGCATGCTATACAGATATAAAATGTCACACATCTCAATATCTTCTCAATATCTTTTAGGTCACACATCTCAATATCTTTTTATTAGACAACTTATAGGTGAATTTTGTTTGTATCCAATTTACATGCAAGTTAAAAAAACACATATATTAATGTCACACTTTGTTTGCATCCAAGTTAAAAAAACACGCATGGATAACTATGACAATCAAATTTGACAGTTATAAATAATTAAGACTTTGGAAGTTCCAGGCATGTATGCCATTTGTATATTCAATTGTACTAACCAAAGTTATAAATTATTTATTTTCATCTTCAACTACCAACCATATTTCAAAGGTGAAAAGTTGAATTAATATTGTAGGTCCAACTATTTGAAGAACTGTTTTGTAGATAAAGAAACGTTAAAAATAAGCTTGATATATAGGATTTGATGTGTTCAGTAACATATTTTAAGTGTAAAAATAAGCTTGATATATACGTATTTGATGTTTTCAGTAACATATTTTAAGTCTTAAAAGATTTTGATCATTCAATTATTTTGAATTTTAGCGATAATTTGAATGTTTATTGTATTATAAGTGATTATTTTATTTTTTTTCTCTGATTTAGATTAAGTACTGGTTCATCGGGAACTGTGTTAAGTTTTCTTTAAAATGATGAGTTTTATTTTAATGACTTAAAAACATTTTTAATTTATTAAAATTTGCTTGAATAGTTGGATTGAAAAAAAAAAAACATTTTAATTCATCGCAAATGGTATCGTGAATATCATTTAACGTAATTTGTATGAAACATATATGCTCAAATTATATAGCATAGAAAATGTCATTTGTATAATACATATGGTGAAATTATATTGCCGTTAAAAAAAAAATGAAATTATACAACATAAACAACGTAATTATGTTAGCGTTCGAAACACTCTTGAGCCTTGGAAACCTCAAATAGCATTAGTATTGGAAAACCCACCAAGAAGTTAGGCTGTTGTATTAGAAAACTAATAAATGAGAGAACTTCTTTTAAGAAAGTATTTATTATTTTTACTTTTATTTAAATTTTATTTTTATTTTGATTATCAAATTAAAAAAAGTTGTGCTAATAAAAATTTCATACAAGTCTTATGTAAATGTGGTAATAAGAATCTCATACAAGGCTTATATAAAATTTCAAAAATCACATAACATATTATTAGAAAGCAAATTAAAAACTTATTTATTCATCCTAGTCTTATAAAAATGTAAAAAATAAAAAAATTATTAATCGTAATTAAATAGATAACTGCAACGTCTGACACCCTGAACCAATCTAAATATTAGATATTTATGAGTATGTTAAATAATAATTTCTAGTGCCGAGAAAACACGCATGGCCTTAGTTTAAAAAGGCCACAAACCATGTTCAGAAAACACTCAACCTTTGTAAATTCATCGTTTTAATTCCTGAATTCAGATAAGCCTGATTCCAGTATTACCATGTCATACCAAGCCTTAAAAGTAGAAGGAAATGGCTACCTTGTGTTGAACCAAAGTCAAAAATCCTAAACACCATCACGCTTCATTATTACTGTCAAAGCTTATGAAAGAATCTTTTTGTGTATCAGCACTAATGATACTTCAAAGTCAGAAATGACACTCGCATCCGGCTTCATCCTTTTTCTGCACGATTTTGCCGTTAAGACTAGTAAAAAGATGGTATACCAAAGCCAAATGAAGCAGAGTAGTGGTTAACAAGGCAAACGGAGTTGAAAGCAACGGCACGCCGAAGCTAAGAGTAGTGGTTAACAAGGCAAACGGAGTTGAAAGCAACGGCACGCAGAAGCTAAGTGAAGGAGTAATAGTTAAAAAGCAAATGAAGCTAAAAAGAACAACATGCAACAACAGTGAAGCAACATTGCTTATCAGAGTGAGTACAATTGAAAAGAAAAGAAATGATGGTCGAATTTATAATTATCTTCACAAGAAGTAAGAATCATCTCCTTATCCAAAGTGTAAGTGTCTATATGAAACATTGAAACTATTTACAATACATCTAAGTTGAATTTCCTACCAGTTTTGAATAACATACATTTTTTAGATTTCACTCAAAATATTTGGAATGATTCATTGATATAACTATTTTATTTAAGACTGATTTGTAACATACATTTTTTAGATTTCACTCAAAATATTTGGAATGATTCATTGATATAACTATTTTATTTAAGACTGATTTGTAAAACTGGTGTCCTGTTGCAACTAATAACTTATTTAAGACTGATTTTATTTTCCTTTTTTCATTTCTAATAAAATGCTTCTTATTACAAATTTATGATTCCTTCACTTAGTTTCAACAATAGATTCTATTTGTAAGTGTCTCTAAATTCTATAGTAATCTTAATTTCCAAAACTTATATGTTAGAATATAATTTTTGTATAATAAAGTATATGATAATTCAGATAAGTTGTAGCAAAAGATAAGTTTACAAATAAGTATTAATATGCCTTCTTATTTATTAATGAATCATTCCAAACATTTTTTAGTAAAATTTAAAATGATTTCCTGAATTTAATTAAGTATAATCAAATGAATTAAAGAAAAATATTCAAAACTTGTAGTGAAATCAAACTCACATGAGTTATAAACAGTTGCGACATTATTTATATATATCCTTACACTTTGGATACGTGTATGATTAATGATTCATTCTTCTTCTGGGAATAGTTATAGATTCGGCCATCCCATCTTTTCTTTTCAGCTGCACTCGCCAATGCTGTTTTACTTGGTTTTTGCATATTGTTACTATATACTTCAGTTATACTTCATTTGCTTTATTAACTATTGCTGCTTCACTTAACTTTTGCATGTGGTTGTTCTCAAGTTCATTTGTCTTGAGTACTGCTGTTTGATTTGGCAAAATTGTCGATAAACAATGAAGCCTAAGTGATGATACGGATATCCTCCTCAGCTTTAAAGTGTATTCAAAACCCATGTCATTCACTTGCTTTCACGGTAGTAAATTAAGAATGATAGTGATTCGGTTCTTTAATGAACATCAATTTGTCAGCCTTCTTTTTACCCATCAAAGTTTTTCTGAGTTCAACCACCCTTTGGTTCAACACTTTGTCATTCCCTTTCACCTCTAAGACTTGGTACGGCATGATGGTGTTGGAACTCAGACGAAGACTATTAAGGATCATCGTGATGATTCAGAAATTCAAAAACAAAAATTCAAAAGCGATGAATTTATCGAGAAATTCAAAAACAAAAATTCAAAAGCGATGAATTTATCGAGGTATGTGTGTCTTTTCTTTGTGATTTTTTTTATAATAGTTTTTACAATTATTTCATAGTTATTAGTTTACCTATTATTTCTTTTATTTTTTTTATAAATACAAAATTTTATATTTATAATAATATTTATAAAAGTGGATTATAATAGAACTATTATAATTATAAAAAAATTATTTTTTTTACGATAAAATATGTGTGTTTTCTCGTTTTTGTAAACTATTGTTTAATACTCTGGAATAATTATCATCAAACATACAAAAATATTTAGACTACTCTAATGTGTCATATGTTGATGTTATGTATTTAATTATAATAATAATTCTTCCATTCATAAGGTTATGATGAATAAATAAATTCTTAATCTACTTTTTTAAATAATATTATGTCATGTTATTTTTGAAATTTTATGATAGTTTTAAGACTTGAATGAGATTCTTTTAGCACTATTTTTTTTAATTTGATAATTAAATAAAACTTGTAAAAACTTTATTAAAAGAAGTTCTTGTATGTACTAGTTTTCTAGAAGAACACGTTATTAAACGTTTCCTATGCTAAAATCTTATAAAAAGTGTTTTAACTGTTATTACTCGAATCCAGTACTTTTGAATCTCAAAAGAATTTTTTTTTTTTTATTTACATGTCACAGCACCAGTTTGTTAACAGATTTATAATATATATATATATATTCAATTTTTCATTAACTATTTACTTTTTTTTTTATTTGTATTCACTGTTAATTAATATCAAAAGAACAAATAATTCCATCTTTTTTTTATTACTCTGTCAAATCTTTTGTCTGATTATTAATTGTATCACAGAAAAATAGTTCGATTCTCTTTAACATTTCTTTACATTAAATTAAATATAACTAATGATAAAATATAAAATAAAATAATTAAAATTAACAAATATGTTTATAGAGAATAAAAATATATTTAAACTTACATTATAATAGTAAAATTAGTATGTTACCATTTTAGTTTAGGAGAAATGTTTTTTAAAAAAAAAATAATTACAATTTTAATTTATATTGACTATATAAAAATAAAATTTTAATTATTTAGTTATTAGTTTTAGATGTCACTACTTCTTTAAGCTATTTATTTTTTTAATATTCATTTTACTTCTATGTAGTTTTTGGAGTTGATTATTGTAATTTATCAATCAAGTGAGATATTGACGTAGCAAGAATCAATTTGAGATATCAAAAATTCAAATCAAATACATTATGCAGTGTTAAATTAAATATAACTAATGATAAAATATAAAATAAAATAATAAAAATATTTAAAATTAACATATACTTTTATAGAGAATAAAAATATATTTAAACCATTATAATATAGTAAAATTAAAATGTTACCATTCTCTTTATATATTATATATATGATACTACTTATCGACTTTTTCAAAGGGAGTTACAATGTTAACTATTTAATTTTAGTTTTATTGTATGTTTTTTTTAAGGGTGGTATTTTAATATATTGAGATAATATTAACATATTAAAAAAACATGTTCAAAAAAATATATTTCAAACTTATCTGTTTTTTTTTATCTTATATATAACCTTATTTTTTTTTTTTTTTTTAAAAAATGATTTTAGTTTAGGAGAAATGTTTTTTAAAGAAACAATAATTACAATTTTAATTTATATTGACTATATAAAAAATAAAATTTTAATTATTTAGTTATTATTTTTAGATGTCAGTACTTCTTTAAGCTATTTTTTTTTTATTTTCATTTTACTTCTATGTAGTTTTTCGAGTTGATTATCGTAATTTATCAATCAAGTGAGACATTGACGAAGTAAGAATCAATTTGATATATCTAAATTTCTAATCAAATATATTATTTTTGTTTCCTTATATTTCAAGTTTTCTATTATTGTAAGAAGAGTTATATTTGAAGTATTATTTTAGTTTGACTTTGTTTAAGAAGTGAATAACTGTTTGAAATATATATTTTAAGATTTGATTGAATTGAAGAATTTCAATGTATGGAAAAGTTGGTATTTAAGTAAGAATGTATGATAAAGTCTCCTTTTTATTTATAAAAGAATTAGATTTAATATTTTGAATAAAAGTAAATTGGTTATGAAGAAATAAATTATTTTTAATTTATTCTTGAAGTTTGAAATGTAGAAGTTTGAAATGTAGTGAGAATGGTCAAATTGATTTATATTGGATATAGTACACTATTTATATTGGTTATAGTATACTATTTATGTAATATATTGGCTATAGTATACTATTTATGTAAGATTCTTTTTTTTTTATTTGAGCTTTGTAATTATGTTTGAAAAATGTTTTAAATTGTTGCATAAATTTATTTATTTTTTAATTTTATTTAAACAAAACAAAGTTGTCTTTTAAGTGAAAGTTAGATCAGAGCTTAATCTTGATCTATATTATTTTTGTCACTAAAATGATAAATTGACTCTCAAGGCAAGAATCAATCTTTTTCAAGAATGAAGTTAACTTATAAAATTGAATGAATTTAAATTGATTCTAAGTGTTAGAAATTCTTGAATAATGCTTATATGATAAAAAATCAATTAAAGTCTTAAATATAAAATTATAGGTAAACACTTCTACCATATATGTATTAAAGTAACCTAAATCAAAACATTATAAATAACCTAAATTAAAATATTAAGTGATAAAAAGCAATTAAAAAAGTTATTGTAAATATAGAACATGCAGAAATCTACTTCTTCAGTAAATTTTCTTTATAAGGCATCTGGTACTCGTGCGACACCCTTACCTAATCAGCAACATCCTGAATTTTGCTATACAGTCTCCTCTCTCTTTCTTTATATTTAAAATTTATATACAAACTTTTCTTATACTTTCTTTATATTTAAAATTTATATACAAACTTTTCTTATACATGAAATTTACAAGGTTTTTTTTTACAAAATTTTCTCAACATATAAATACAAACATAACTCATATATTATCTTAAATATATCATTTCAATTTCCATCATCATAAAATTAAATATATAGGAATACATAATACATCAATAAATAACTATTCACCATGCACTCAAACATCATTTTTATAAATTCAATTAATATACAATCTACCATTATATCAAATTATATAATATTTAGACTGTTATTGATCCTCTGGGTACATAAGTAGGGGTCAAACATCATTTTCATAAATTCAATTAATATTCCATCTACCATTATATCAAATTATATAATATTTAGACTGTTATTGATACTCTGGGTACATAAGTAAGGGGCTTTGGGTTATAACACTTTAAAAGTGCTCTATTAAATTTTTTGTTTTTTAAAAAGAAAAACATCAAACTATAAAAAATTCCACTACCACCAAAGGAGAAATATTGCAACTCTAAATTTTATTTTACATTCAAATATCCTAACCTAGTGTACTGTAACAAGATTTTGATACTATTTTATTTGGAGATTTGTCTTCAAGCAGTTCTAAAGTATTTTCCAAAAATTTAAAAACCTAGATCAAATTTCAATATGGTCATATTAAGTCCAGATGAATAAAAATTGATGACAAAAACTTAAAAAATAAATATAAAAATAAACAATCTATAAGTAAATAAAAATATATTTTAATTGAGATTCTAATTCGTAGAACTGTTCCTTTATTATGAGAAGTGGATTTGAGAAGATGAATTTGAAGGGATTTGAATGGATTGTGTGGGGATGAAAAGGTTGTTTGGATTAAGGGATGAATTTTAAGATTTGAAGGGATTTGAGGAGATCGATTATGAAAATTTGGGAATGATTTGACATATGTTATAGATTTGTTTTTATTTTTTTAATTGATATATTTCTGAAAATACTAATTAACTCTTGTGAAATAAGATGGTAAAAAATTAAAATGAATAGGATTAAATTGATTTTCATATAAAAAATATTACTAAAATTATTTAAAACATATCTTCTAAATTATTTAAAATTAAACATAAATCCTAAATAATGCAATAAAATTATAAATTTATTATTCTATTAAAATATACAATTTAGTCTAAATTATAATTAATTGAAATCTGTAAAAAAAAAATTCTTACAATCTAAACTATTTTTTTATTGAAATTTACTGTTGTTATTGTAAATATAAATTATTTTTACATTTTACTTAAATTGAAACTTTTAAAGTTATTAGTCTAAATAAAAATAGTTTACGATGTTTTTCAAATTTACTTTTTTATTAATTCTCTTACTTAAAAATTTAAATATTTTTTTACTATATTTATAAGAGATTAAATACAAATTTTTTGAATTCTTATTTTATTTCTATAAAAATATTAATAAGTTATAATAAAAAGTATATAAACAGTTTACTTAAATTGACTAAAACAAATGAAAGATGTACTTAAATTTAAAATAAAGAATATTAATAGATAAAATTTAATTAAAAGTAATTATTCAAAATTAAATACTCTTATTAACATATACATGATACCATTAGATGTTATATATGTTTATAAGGGTATTTGATAATTTCCACCTCATTTATGAGGGTTATTTTGTAATTTCAAGTTTCATCTCTTCAAATCTCTTCATGTTAACGAAGATGGCATCCTGCAAATCTGTCATCATCCATCCTCTCAAACTAAACAGGCTTCATCCCCTCAAATCCATCATCTTGAACAGTAAATCTTCTAAAATCAGTTCAACCAAACAGACACTAAAAGAGGAAGAGAAATGAATGATAGTGTAGAGGTTTTGAGAGAGAGGGTTTCAAAATTCTAGTCCGCCAATAATACCTATTTCCATTTTAAATTACTAAACTATATTAAGTGACATATAAAAATTTATCTTAACTTTTCCTTTTCCCTTATCTCAAGTAAAGGATTTGACCTTTACTTAATTATTATTTTACACTTTATTTGGATATTTATATTCATTATGTAAAGAAGACATGTATTATTTTCACAATAAATCCTTAATAATATTATGTTTTCTATATTTTAATTTTTATTTCTTTTATAAAAAGTATCTAATCAACAACAACTTTAAAGATAAAAATAATAAGTATAAACACCAATTTTCTAATAGGAATGAAAATATAACAAAAATTTCATACTCGTAAAGTAGGAGATGGATGGATTTCAGACATGCATTGGCATATATCAGAGGCACTTACATAATTCGTATTATTGCAAAGGACATTATACTTTAAACGAAAAATGGTCCATGTTTTATTTCATGGAGCTATCTAAAAGAAGTTAAAGATTCATACTCTCTCATCACATTTAGAAGAATTAAATTAAATTTATTGATTAAATTATAAAAAATAAAATTCATAGAAAAATTCAGAATTTAGCTTATTCTATAATATTCTTAAGTTAAAATCTAGCCATATAGTTATACGGCTGAGAAACGTATAATAAACAATTCACATATAAGAAACTAAAAGGGATATAACTCTTAAATTCCAGTTACTACAAGACAAAATTAAAGTTGAAATTTGTTTATAACTTAAGTTGAAATTCAAGACAAAATTACTCTTTGTTCCAACATTTTCCTTTCCATTTTAATAAAAATAACTTTATATCCTCTAGAAGACCTATCGATCCTACAGTGCATGTCAACATTTTTTTAGTGTTTTTAATTTAAACAGAAAAGTAAAAAGTTAATAAAAATTAAATTTTATGTGTTTTCTATATGTTTTTATGTGCATATTTATATTTTGTATAAAGGTTATGTAACTCTATTATCTTATTTAATTTTATTTCATAACTATAAAAAAATCATAAAATTAAATATAAAGATAAGAGAGTTATATTTAATTGTTTAATTACCTCATTTAATCAATCTGCCATGTTATAAGACTCGTGTAATAATGTGGAAGTTAAATAATAACTTTTTCTTATGGTGGCATTTTTGTTTTTAAAATTTATGTTTTAAGGTTCTGCATATAAATAACTTTGGATCCTCTAGAAAACCTATCGATCTTCTCAATGCATGTCAGCAACATTTTCTATGCATTGAGATAAGTTTCACGCATGCATCTCATGTTTAATGTTGTTTTGGAAATTGTAATTGAGCATCTGGATGCCAAATTAATAAGTTGATGTTAATTTGTTAACATTTAATGTATTCACACATTTCAATGTTTTCCAATTAGACAAAGTTCCAATTTGACTGTATTGTCATGAACACAGATAAAGCAAATACTTTGCAGTAAACATAGGAACTACTACTGTACTATTGTATTTGTAACCTAATTGAGCATCTCGAAGCCAAATTAATACGTTGATGTTAATTTGTTAACAATTTAAAGCATTCACACATTTCAATGTTTCCTAATTAGACGAACCATCGGTGAATTTTGTTTGCATGAGCTAAGAAACACGCATGCATAGTTGGTTGTGACAATTAAATTTGACAGTTATGCATAAGACTTTGGAAGTTCTAACTGCCATTTGTACACACATTCAGCGTTGTACCAATCAAACTCACAAATTATTTATTTTCATTTGCAACTACCAAACATATTTTTGTGTTAAAGAAAACACAAAAAATTATCTTTAAAATATGTTTACTGTGGAAGTTAAATAGTAACTTTCTCTTATGGTAGCACTTTTGTTTTTAAAATTTATGTTTTAAGGTTTTGCATATAAATAACTTTAGATTCTCAAGAATATGTTTTAAGGTTTTGCATATAAATAATTTTGGATTCTCTAGAAAACCTATCGATCTTCCCAATGCCTGTAAGCAGCATTTACTGTGTTGCAGAAGCCTTTGATGTAACCTTGTCAATTTCCCTATACTATAATTTCATTCAACACCATTTTCTATGCATTGAAATAAGTTTAACGCATGCATCTCATGTTGTGGTCTCCAAGAACACAGATAAAGAAAAACATGTTTTGCAGTAAACCGAGGCTGCTATTGTTTTGCAATGGCTGCTATTGTTTTGCAATAGTATTGTCTTTGTAACCTAATTGAGCATCTCGATGCCAAATTAATGCGTTGATGTTAATCTGTTAACATTTTAATGCATTCCCACATATCAATGTTTTCTAATTAGACAAATCATCGGTGAATTTTGTTTGCATGCATCTAATTTTTAGTGTTGTGGTCTCCACAACAATGATATCAATGTCACATACATATCAATGTTTTTTTTATTAGATAATTTGTCGGTGAATTTTGTTTGCATTTTGTTTGCATGCAAAGTAAAAAACACGCATGGATAGTTGACTATGACAATTAAATTTGGCAGTTATGTATAATTAAGACTTTGGAAGTTCCAACGCCGCATGTCTGTCATTTGTACACACAATGTTTTACCAATCAAACTCACAAATCATTTATTTTCATCTGCAACTACCAACCATATTTCAAAGGTGAAAAATTGAATTAATATTCCAACTATTTGAACAACTGTGTTTGTAGATAAAGAAACTTCAAAAATAAGCTTGATATATAGGATTTTATGTTTTCAGTAACATATTTTAAGTCTTAAAAGACTTTGATCATTCAATTATTTTGAATTTTAGCGGTAATTTGAATGTTTATTGTATTATAAGTGATTATTTTATTTTTTTCTCTGATTTAGATTAAGTACTGGTTCATGGGAAACTGTTTTAAGTTTTCTTTTAATTTATTAAAATTTGCTTGAATAGTTGGATTAAAAAAAAAACATTTTAACTAATCACAAATTGTATGGTGAATATAACGTAATTTGTATGAAACATATATGCTCAAATTATATAGCATAGAAAATGTAATTTGTATAATACATATGGTGAAATTATACAACATAAACAACGTAATCATATTTTGTATAATTAAGCTCACTGATTAATTAAAGTGTGTTAATTTAAAATTATCTTTATAAACATTAGTTAAAATCAATAAATTTTAATGTAAATAATCATTCAATTTGTTCCGGGTTTATTATTATGGAAAAATTTTGAGTCACATATAATATAAATTCATATTTCATCAAAATAGAGTTAGATATAATGTAAAACTCAAAATACTTCAATTAAATAGAGTTATGATATTAGGCACACCTCATTTGGCATGAATATATATCTATAATATAATATAATATAACAATTGTCACTTTTCTTTGTTTAAATATTTTTAAAGATTGATATTTTGATTTTGTGATATTTTTTTTATTTTGAGTTTATTATTTCTTTTTTAGAGATGTGTATACTTATCATAATGTTTTTATTTATAATATAGATGGTAATGATTACATTTCTTTTAATTTGAATTCTAATTATAATTAAATTAAGATTTCAATGATTAGTTCGTAAGAGATAAATTTTTCAAACAATTTGTAAAATCATAATTTAGTAAATTACCTCTAGAAGATTTTTAATGGAGTAAAAAAAATAATTTTATGAAGCCTATCACTTTTATTAAATTATCATATCATTGAATAATAATATAGTCTTTTTATTATATGTCAATAAAAATAATAATATTGCTCATGATAATTATAATAATAATTTTCACAAGAGAAGGATTAGAAACATAGGATTTCAGTAGAAGTTAGTTGAAATGTTTACTGTAATTTTAAATGTAATATTATGAACATTCACTTTACATATTTAGACAACTAATAAATGAAACAACTTCTTTTATTAAAGTATTTATATTTTTATTTAATTATCAAATTAAATAGATACTTAATAAAAAATTGAAATACTATATTGTAAATTTTTGACAGAGCAGCATGTGGTAACAGACTAATAAAACAAAAATATTTTTTTTTAGGATTCAATACTATTGGACACAATTAAAACCCTTACTATAAGATTTCAGCTTTGGAAACCTCAAATAGTATTAGTATTGAAAAACCTCCAAAAGAGTTAGCGTGTTGTTTTAGAAAATTAATAAATGAAAGAACTTTTTTAAGAAAGTATTTATTATTTTTACTTTTATTTAAATTTTTATTTAATTATAAAATTAAAAAAAATTGTGCTAATAAAAATCTCATACAAGTCTTATATGAATGTGGTAATAAGAATCTCTACAAGTCTTATATAAAATTTCAAAAATAACATAACATAAATTAAAAACTTATTTTTTCATCCTAGTCTTATATAAATGTAAAAAATGGAAGAATTATTAATTATAATTGAATAGGTAACTACAAAGTCACGTCTGACTCAATGAACAAATTTAAATATTTTTATATTTATAAGTGTGTTAAATAATAATTTATAATACCGAGGAAACACGCATACCCTTAATTTAAAAAGACCACCAACAATGTTCAGAATGCTCAACCTTTATACATTCATCGTTTTCAATTCCTGAATTCCGATAAGCCTAGTTCCAGCACTACCATGCCATACCAAGCCTTAAAAGTAAAAGGGAATGGCTACCCTTGTGTTGAACCAAAGTCAAAAATCCCAAACACCATCACCCTTCATTACTACTGTCAAAGTTCATGAAAGAATCTTTTTGTGTAGCATCACTAGTGACACTTCAAAGTCAGCAAGGGCACTTGCACCGGTTTCACTCTTTTCTTCACTATTTTGCCGCTAAAATTAGTAGAAAATTGCTCTATCAAAAGCCAAATGAAGTAGAGTAGTGGTTAACAAGGCAAAAGGAGCTGAGAGCACCCGCAGAAGCCAAGTGGCAAAAGCCAAGTGAAGGAGTAATAGTAAGGTAAATGAAGTTCAGCAGAACAACATGCAACAAAAGTGAAGCAACACTGATTGATTAACAGAGTGATTACAACTGAAAAGAAAAGAAATGATGGTCGAATTCATAATTATCCTCACAAGAAGGATGATTCATGTGTAAGCGCCTATATGCAACATCAAAACATAAAAGCTATTTACAACACTTGTAAGTTCAATTTACTACCAGTTTTGAATAACAATATCTTTTTAATTCATGTAACTATATTAATTTAATTAAATCCACAAAATCTTTTTAGATTTCACTCAAAAATATTTAGAATGATTCATTGATATAACTATTTTATTTAAGACTGATTTGTAAAACTAATGTCCTGCTGCAACTAATAACTAATGTGAATCATCATCGTACACTTTACGGACATGAAAATTATATTTTAACAGGAAATAAATATAAAAAAATAATTGTATATGAATAAATTTATTAATATTATTATATTTACATATTTTAATACAGTTTAAATCAAATAAAATAACATTTACTTTAATAAAAGTAAAAGATATGATACTTATTTAAAATTATAAAAAATGTAAATATTATTTAAAAAGATATTCATGCGGGACTGGATCTACCACTTTTATTTCTGCAAATCTAATATCAATATTCAAAAATATAGAAACAATTTTTTTTTAGTTGTTTATATTTATAATATTATCTTATTCGGTATTTTATTATCTCATTTTATTTTATTTTTTTATTCTTGATAAAAGAATAATGAATATTTTTTTGAACAATGTTGCTACTTATTACTAAAATCTAAGTCCTTAAACCCTCCATGCTAGTGTTTTTCTAATTCACTTTATTATTACACGTAAATTTATATGTTAGTATTGGATGTTCCTTTTTTTCATTTCTAATAAAATGTTTCTTGTTACAAAATTATGATTCCTCCACTTAGTTTCAACAATAGATTCTATTTGTAAGTGTCTCTAAATTCTATAGTAATCTTAATTTCCAAACCTTATATGTTAGAATATAATCTTTTATAATAAAGTATATGATAATTCAGATAAGTTATAGCAAGACATAACTTTACAAATAAGTATTAATATGCCTTCTTATTTATCAATGAATCATTCAAAACATTTTTTTAGTAAAATATAAAAAGATTTTTTGAATTCAATTAAATTAATATAATCAAATGAATTAAATAAAAATATTCAAAACTTGTAGTGAATCGAATTTAGATGAGTTGCAAAGAGTTGCGATGTCACATATACGTCCCTTACAGTTTGGGTACCTGTATGACTCATTCTTCTTTTGCGGATAGATATAAATTCGACCATCCCATCTTTTCTTTTCAGGTGTATTTGCCAATGCTGCTTTACTTGGCTTTTGCATATTGTTACTCTATACTTTATTCACCTTATTGACTAATGTTGTTTCACTTGGCTTCTGCACACGGTTCTTCTCATGTTCATTTGTCTTGTTATTTTTGCTTGACTTGGTTTCTATATAGCATTCTTCTGACTAGTTTCAATGGCAAAATTGTGCATAAAACGATGAAGCCTAAGTGATGGTACGGGTATCTTCTTCGACTTTAAAGTGTCATTCAAAAACTGTGTTTAACTAATACTGGCACACAGAGTAAAGTTTTGCTTTCATGGTGGTAAATTAAGAATGATAGTGATTCGGTTTTTAAATGAACATCAATCTGTGAACCTTCTTTTGTAATCATCAAAGTTTTTCTGAGTTCAACCACCCTTTGGTTCAACACTTAGTCATTCCCTTTCACCTCTAAGACTTAGTATGGCATGATGGTGTTGGAACTCAGACGGAGAAAGTTAAGGATCATCGTGGTGATTCAGAGATTCAAAGCAAGAATTCAAAAGTGATGAATTTATCGAGGTACTTGTATATTTGTGGTCTTTTTTTTATAATAGTTTTTACAATTATTTCATAACTATTAGTTTACCTGTTATTCTTTTTATGTTTTTTTTATGAACACAAAATTTTATATCTATAATAATATTTTTAAAAGTGGATTATAATATTATTATTATAATTATAAAAAAATTATTTTCTTTTATGATAAAGTATGTGTGTTTTTTCGTCTTTGTAAACTATTATTTAATATTCAGCAATAATTATCATCAAATATAGAAATATTTAGACTGTGTGTCATATGTTCCTGTTATGTATTTAATTATAATAATAATTCTTGCATTCATAAAGTAACTATGAATAAATAAGTTCTTGATTTACTTTTTTAAATAATATTATTTCATGTTATTTTTGAAATTTTATGATAGTTTTAAGACTTGTATGAGATTCTTATTAGTACTATTTTTTTTTAATTTGATAATTAGATAAAAATTATAAATACTTTATTAAAAGAAGTTCTTGTATTTACTAGTTTTCTAGAACAACACTTTTTGTATGAGATTCTTATTAGCACTATTTTTCATTGATTTTTTTGTTTTTTTAATTCATAGTTAAAATAAATTTGACATGTATTATATATATATATATATATATATATATATATATATATATATATAATTTTGTATTGATATAATTTAATTACTTAATCGATAAAATATATTTTTTAATATAATATAATTGAATTCCTCTTTTGGGTTAATTAAATTTTGATTATATAAAAAGTTATTAAAAATTATATATATATATATATATATATGTTATTCATAATTTACGAAATATTACACAATTCATAATTTTTTAGTTACATAATCTTTTCTATGGTGATTCATCATTATATAATATTTATATTAATATTAAAATATTTTATATTTTATATTTTATATATGTATATACATATATAAAAAATATATATGTATATACGTAATTCATTTACGTCATTCATTATCCAAGTTTCTTAAGAACTATATAATTATGTAAATAAATAAATATATATATATATATATATATATATATATATTTATATTTATATTACTTAGGTATAGTAAACAAATAAATCCAATTTAAAAAATAAGAACAAATATCACCTTTTATGATAAGTATTCTAAAAATATTAAGATCAAAAGTGTATCAAATTATATTGTTTAATTGTCTTCAAATGCACTCAGAAAAGAATATTTAAGAGTAAAGATTTTAGTGTTTTCACAAAAATTTGAGTAAGTTAGAAATTTTGATGATGGATGATTAAGGTCAACTTCAAAATTTTTATAAAAAATTTGTCATAAAATATTTATATACTTATATCATCCTATACTTTCTAAAATTCAATTAAATTATTCATGATTGAATATGAAAATTTCATATGAACAATTTAATTAATTATCAACTAAACTTCATGAGTTAAAAAATTGTATTATCTTACTTATAACAATTGATTATGTATCGCTTACTCACTTGAGCAAGCAAACTCAATATAATCTATTATAATACTTTTAAAACATTTTCAAAAGTAGTTAAAGGTTATTTTTTTGAGGAGCAGAGTGAATATCAACACATACAAATTTTAAAAAACAATATACTAATGCATAATTGCACACATTCACATATAAATTAAGAAATACACACTTATTCTAAAGTAAACCACCAAAACAAATATTATTATAAATATTTTAAGTCTTCAATAACTTTCATCAGAGTGTCAACTAGGTTGGGATTTCAATCTTGTAAAGTAATGTCTTGCCCACCTACTTTTATGGAAGAAAACAGTCATTAATAAAATCATAATTAAATCTAATTATAATATAAGAAAAGTAAAATCTATTATTCTTTTTTATTGTGGTACTAATATTATAATATCAAAATTAATATTTAAAAATAGGTTATATTTGTTTAAATAAACTATAACTATCTATAACATAATATAATATTAAAAGTAAGTTATTAAATAAAAAAAATTATTTATATAACTATTTTATTTAATATTAAATAATAGGTATACCACGTATCTAAAAAATATATTTATTTAAATTTAAAATATTCATTTTTATGTTAGATTAAATATAACTAATGATAAAATATAAAATAAAATAATTAAAATATTTAAAATTAACAAATACGTTTATAGAGAATAAAAATATATTTAAACTTACATTATATAATATAGTAAAATTAAAATGTTACCAGTTCTCTTTATATATTATTTATGTAATACTAATTATCGACTTTTTCAAAGGCAGTTACAAAGTTAACTATTTAATTTTAGCTTCATTGTAAATTTTTTTTTACGGTGGTACTTTAATATATTGAGATAATATTAATATATTAAAAAAATGTTTAAAAAAGTATATTTCAAACTTATCTGTTTTTTTTATCTTATATATAACCTTAATTTTATTTTTTGTAAAAACTGATTTTAGTTTAGGAGAAATGTTTTTTTTTTTTTAAGAAATAATAATTACAATTTTAATTTATATTGAATATATAAAAAATAAATTTTTAATTATTTAGTTATTATTTTTAGATGTCACTACTTCTTTAAGCTATTTTTTTTTTTAATTTTCATTTTACTTCTATGTAGTTTTTGGAGTTGATTATCGTAATTTATCAATCAAGTGAGACATTGATGAAGTAAGAATCAATTTGACATATCAAAATTTCTAATCAAATACATTATTTTTGTTTCCTTATAGTTCAAGTTTTCTTTTATCGTAAGAAGAGTTATATTTGAAATATTATTTTAGTTTGAATTTTGTTTAAGAAGTGAATAACTGTTTGAAATATATATTTTAAGATTTTGATTGAATTGAAGAATTTCAATGTATGGAAAAGTTGGTATTTAAGTAAAAATGTATGATAAAGTCTCCTTTTTTATTTTTAAAATAATTAAATTTAATATTTTGAATAAAAGTAAATTGGTTATGAAGAAATAAATTATTTTTAAATTTATTCTTGAAGTTTGAAATGTAGTGAGAATGGTCAAATTGATTTATATTGGTTATAGTATACTATTTATGTAATATACTTTTTTTTTTTATTTGAGCTTTGAAACTTGGTAAAATGCTTATATTTAGTTTTATTAAATTGATATTATTCATTTTAGAATTCAATGAAATAATGGTACAATGACTTTTAAATGTTGATTTTAAGTTTAATTTTGGGAAACATGAAATGAAATTTAAGGAATAGATTGGTGTAACTTGCTAGTTTAAACTTATTAAAATGTTAAAACTTAAAAAACAGATCTGTAGTATGTTTGATAAATGTTTTAAATTGTTGCATAAATTTATTTATTTTTTAATTTTATTTAAACAAAACAAATTTGTTTTTTAATTGAAAGTTAGATTTTCATGTTAATAAGGTGAGATTTGTTATGAAAGTCCGAAAGTGGTCAGGTTTTGCAGGTTAAGTAATTAGGGAGTTGTGACTTTGCTAACATTCTGTAATTTTTGGGTGGTTTCAATTTCTTGTGTGTATTTTATTTGTTTATGTTGCTTTGTGCTTTTTGATGTCCTTAAGAGAAGTGCTTAAGTATGTCTAAAAATGTGAATTCCTTTTTTAAACACTTATTTCTTAGATGCAGTATTGTGTATAAGGGTTGAAACACCCTAAAGTGTTTCCTTTATTATTCATTCATTTTTTTTTAGTTAAAAAAAGAGTTAAAAGTTAGATCAGAACTTAATCCTGATCTATATTATTTTTATCACTAAAATGATAAATTGACAAGGCAAGAATCAATCTTTTCCGAGGAATGAAATTAACTTACAAATTTGAATGAATTTAAATTGATTCTAAGTGTTATAAATTACTGAATAATGCTTCTATGATAAAAAAATCAATTAAAGTCTGAAATATAAAATGATAAGTAAACACTTCTACCATATATGTATTAAAATAACCTAAATCAAAACATTATAAATAACCTAAATTAAAATATTAAGTGATAAAAAGCAAATAAAAAAATTATTGTAAATATAGAACATGCAGAAATCTAAACAGTAAATATCTTAAATTTACCTTAATTAATAAAATCCATGATACATATGTGTAGATGCTTCTAATATGTTAACTGGTAATTTTTTATATAAGACATTTTAATACATGTATTAAAAAATTCATCAGTAAATATAAGGCATATGGTACGCGTGCGACGCTCTTACCTAATCAGCAACATCCTGAATCTTGCTATACAGTCTCCTCTCTCTTTATATACATACATACATACATATATATATATATATATATATATATATATATATATATATATATATATATATATATATATATAGAGAGAAAAATGTATATATATATATAGGTTGTTGTTGTTTATATATGAGTGTGGCGAGCGTACGATAGCTCT
>Ga0099824_1003911_pt1 | contig 21598 bp, 9 predicted proteins | sample SiratrowhiteBW_FD_76837 | JGI IMG/M metagenome (GOLD analysis project Ga0099824, IMG submission 76837) | Root nodule microbial communities of legume samples collected from California, USA - Siratro white BW | ecosystem: Host-associated > Plants > Roots > Nodule | place: USA: California... | reverse complement strand
CCCAAACATTAAACCTGGCACCGTCACCCAAAGCCTGAGCATTAAACCTAGCAATTTTGCTATTTTCACACCCTATTCTCATGACACACCCTCGAAACAAAATTTTCAAAAGTTAAAAACATTAAACCAACAAACAATCTTATGTTTAGAACTTCATGATCTCTCATTTTCTATTATGAATGGAAATACGTAGGACCAAGGTCAATCATTGTCGGGCTCAAAAAATTAAAAAATATTTTCTTTGGTTTTTATTTCTATTCTTGGGAAAAATAAAAATTCAAAAAAACATATTCATTTTACTCATTCAATTAAAGGTAACATCTTAGGACAGACGTTGTATGGTGATAATACATTCCCTATACATAATCGACTCCCAGACCTTAATTTGGTTTCACAGACCATTTTTTTTCTTGATTTTTCTATATTTTTTATAACAAACTATAGTGGCGACTCCTCCGTATTAAAAATATGTGAATTAAATTTATTGTTTGCTGTCCATGTCGTGACCTGGATTGATATATATATATATATATATATATATATATATATATATATATTATTTTGTAAGAGTAGTATGAAAAAAATTATGTAATATGTTATTTGTTAAAAGTAGAAGTATTTAGTTAATTTAAAATAAAAAATATTAAATTATTTATTTTTAAATAAGTAAATAAAAATTATTAGAGGATAAAGATGTCGAATTAAAAAATGACATTAAATAAAGTTACCAAATAACATAACTTTTTATATAATGGTATTAATAATTATTAAATATAAGTATTAAAAAAATTATTTTGTTGGTAGTTTTTTTAATATACATAATTATTTTAGTTTAAAAGAAGTTGTTACTCAAAGGATAAAATAATAAAATTTTATTATTTTAAAATTTATATACATCTAAAAGAAGAATCTAAGAGTCTTTATTAGAAATATAGTCTTTATTAGAAATATAGATAAATGATATTTTAACTATTTCGAGATTAAATAAATATAGTATATTTTTTCTTTTTATAGTTTTTTTCTATATTGTTATTATTATTTAAAAATGTTTATTAATTATAATTTACAATCAAATTGTCTTATTATAGCAATTTTTTATATTGTTGTAAGAGTTGAAGGTGATTTAGTGACCTTATTATTATAGACCAAACTTATAAATATTAATCGATAACTTTAATTTTGTTAACAAATAATTTATTTTCGTATAAATTTTTTTTTCTATATTCTCTATATGTTTGTTTAGAGAGGTATTTGAAATATTTTGTGAGAATCTGCACTCATTATTTTCTTTTTTTTCCTCATGTAACTCTGCTTATTACTTTTGTCTGAGTTGTTTTTTCTTTTTTTTAACATTATATATATATATATATATATTATTATTATTATTATTATTATTGTGGGACACTTTAGGTGCAATTCTTATAGATTTGAAGTTTAGATAGAACACAATACATGAATAATACTACTGTATATAGAGGACTGCAAATAGGGAGTGTGTGGTGTCGTCTGTGCCAAGAAAGTGTAGAAAATACTCAACATCCTTTTAGCTCGTGCAAGGTAGCGCAAATAGTTTGAGATCAATGTGAGAGGTGGGTTGGGAATGTAACTGTTAGACATGAAGATATCATATGTCATTTTCAGAGCTTTCATTTATTGGGTCAAAGTAATACGGTTAATAGAGAATGGAAAGGGATGTGGGTGACTATAGTGTCTGAAATATGGAATTATAGAAATAAAGTAGTCTTTAAAGGAGAAGTGATGGATGTTGATGAGATCTTTACTTTAGCACAACTAAAGGACTGGTTATGGATGAAGCATAAGGTGATGAGAATCACTTTCTCATATTTAGATTGGCACTTTTCCCCGGTCAAGTGTCTTCAATCTTTATCCTAGTACAATATGACATGTTTGTTTTGCAGGTACATAAAGGTAGCGTGAAGCTGTGTCATGCGAAAGAACCAGATAGAGCCAAAGTATCTTATAGGAACAAGTCATTCACTGATGGTACAAGCAGCTGGGGTGTTCAGACCTCAATTAACAACTAAGTTAAGTAGAAGGATCATTACGAGCATAGCAGCTCTGTCCAACAGTGATTATTCAAGGGGTCTAGTTATTGGTTCTTTAGCTTTTTTTATTTTTGGTTGGCCATAAAAGCTCTTTTCTAAGAAATCGTATTTGTATAAGTTTCTGTAGTGTCATCAGTATGCTTGATTTTATTATGACTTGTTTAGTTGTTTGGGTGTTTAGGCACACCTGTTGTGATGTATAAGAGTTGGTGCACTCCTAAAGTACTATCTCTATTAATTTATTTTTGACTGTTAGAAAAAAAGTTGTATACAACAAAAAATCAAACTTAAGGACAACAATATTGCCTCATCTAATATTAAAGCAATCTTAATTAAAGAATAAAGATGAATAACACCATCTGCCGACCGAACTCTGTAACATAGGATATATGTGCCCCAAGACACCCACATTAGAGTCATTTTCTATTCTCATTGGAATACAAAATTATTTTATCTCAAATGATAATAGAAACTGAATGAAAAAATAAAAAATAAAAAATTCTTTATTTAATAAAATTTTTAATAAATATTCAATTTAAATTTCTTATATTTATAAAAAATTAGATTTTATTAAAGAAAAGTAAGATGGAAAGGTTAAAAATAAAATAAAAACCATAAAAAATTACTAGAATATTTATTTTTTGATAAAGGAATAACAACATACTAAAATACCTTACATACATTTTCTTATACAAGTAAAACTAGAGATTCAACCATCAAAAATCTTCTTTCTCAATTGATCTTCTTGTTTCACATTTAGGGACCCAACTACTTAACCACCTACACATAAACAAAAAATCAAATGTTACTACTATTTTGTAACACTAGTTCAGCTTTGATATATATTATGATAATATTTCTTACCATGAAATAGTGAGATGATTGAACATATAGTCTGAATAAGGGTGAGGAAAAGTAGTACAATTGCAGCAATTGTAGATGCTATTTTCCAAGGAGTGTTGAAGTACTCATGTAAGAAGATAGCCTTATATTTTTTATAAGGATTTTCATAGAAGTTATTTAAGCTATTGCATAGAGAGAAATAGGGTAAATTGAAATATGGCATAGGAAAATCTGAGCCTAGATTATTAATCATTGTAGCCACTGCATTAGCATCACCCATCCAATTGACAATAATTTTATTATCAACCAATACCTTCACATCTTTTTCAGTGTCGATGAGAAAATCTAGAATCTTTAGGCATTGATTAATAATGTTTGTATCTGGAAGGTGACAATGCTCAAATGCCATTATATTTCTCAAGATTATTTCTGTGTCGTCATGCATATTCAAGATTGGCATGATAAACTTACCCTCGTCCGAATAGGTCAAGTCAAGTAAGCCGTCATTTGGATTCACTTGGAACTTAATTCCTGCCTCTAATAGTTGGCTCGCACTGTATACATGTCTAACTTCATTGTATTCTTCTGCTTTTCCAAGATCAAGATTTGATGAAGATATTAAGGAAGATCTTAATAAATCAGTGAAGTGTTTTGGATTCTCTACTGGACACAGTTCTCCTAAAGATAGGCTCTTAAAATAGTTGAAAGTAATGTGAAGAAAATTCTCATTCATACCAGTGAGGTTGTAAAGTTTTTCAAGAACGAAGAAAGGAAGTTGATTTTCTAGCAGTAGCAAGTCCGCCTTAATATCGTCTAGCATCCAATCTTTTCCAAATAAGGGGTCCTTTTCCACCCAATCTTTGTATCTATGGTATCGTAGAAAAAGCTCAATTATGAAACAAGCATCAACTAGAATCATCTTTAAGAAATCATTGCTATTATATTTAATAGGCTCTGCATAACAAAGTCGAATTTCTTCTTCCAATTCTTTCATTTTGACAACAAATTCTCTCATAGTTATTTTTGTTCGACCTAGAAATCCCTTGAGATATTTCAGTTTAAACTCTTCCATTGGTTCAAAATTATTGTCTTCCTTACCAAGGTCACATGTTTTGTGATGATAAGGACCAATGGAAACAATTTGAGGAGTGTAGGCTTTGGGATTATTTTTACGAATTTTTGGTGGTACCTTATAAATACATTGCATATGAAAATCATATTTTTCTGGAGGTTTCACATTTTGAAGAATTTCCGTCCATTCTCTCTCTAAGCATTGTATTTCAATGGCCAAATCTTTGGATGTTCCTTCCATTTGATTAAAACTCTGTAACATAAAAGTTGATATATTAACTATAATATTAATACATGGGATAAAACACTAGTTTAATCCTTAAAACATTACTTCCTTTAAATAGACATTTGATAATATCAATCAATTTATTCTCTCCACTAGTATAAAAAAATTCAATAGTTAAAAGTCCAAGATTTTTATGAGTGCAAGAATTATTTATGCAATTTCCTTGATAAAGGGACAAGGAAATAGTTTCACAATTGGATGTTACAAAACTATATTTAAAAATAAATTTTAAATATTATCTGGGTATGCGTCCTTCGAATAAATTAAAAAAAATAAAATAAAATGTCATGAACTTTGGAGGGTGATACATAGCAATTAGTTGAAGTTGAAAAATATAGATAGTTTATCGTTGATAATTTTTGTCACAAATTTTCCATCAAATTAGAATTGTTCATATTAAATAATTAAATTCAAAATTACTAATATCAATTATTTAATAAATAGAATATTTTTCAAAAATGCAAACTTTGAAATACTATAAATCTTTTTTTACTTAAATTAATTGGGAGTAGCGGGTAAAAATTTCAAGACTTCTTTCTTTTCTATATACTATAAAATTGTTATAAATCTTCCATGTTTATCTTTGAGATTTGTTAAGTGAGACTAGTTATTTTATTCTGTATAAATGTCATAAAAACGTGTTAGCTCCAGACAGTTTAGTTTGAACCTGTACATTCACCAATTCTAATTATTTTAACACATAACTTACTGAAATATTAAATTTTTAGAAAACATTTTTAAATTAGGAGTAATTAGTAGTTATATATACATACTTATTTTTAATAAGCATTCTTAAATATAATTGATATAGCAAATATTGTAAAAACTGATATAAAACATTTTTACATTAATACGCAAAGAGAAAAATATATCTCCATAGTTATTAAAAATATCATGAACTACGCAGTGGTCAACATGCAATACTGGTAAAGCAGTAACTAAAATAGTTGGATTATAATTAGTATTTATCAACCATAAAATATGGTTCCAAGATTGAGGATAATTCATTTGATACAAGAGCAGAATTAGATACTTCACAGCAGAAAAAATTCAAACCACTTAAAAAAAAATCTGAATTCAGTATAGCACTTGAACCAACAAGTTAGTACCATGCCTAACTCCCCATGTTCAACACAGAGCCTCTCCAGCTAAAATAATCAATGCAAAAAAAAAAATAAACAAAATCTATTCATGGATGCCTCAAAATCGAAGAAAATTGGAACTAAACAGAGAAAAAGGAGGAGAAGGAACCTGAGATGGTAAAATTGTTGAGAAATATGATTAATCTTCAACAATTAAATCACCTGTTCCACAACTCAGGAAGTGCTTTCTGATTCATCTGATACAATGATCCATGCCTTATATAATAATTCCTCAAGCTAAAACCAATTTTACAAAGTCAACACCGTCATGAATGGCAAGTTGCAGTTCATTAGGGATTATTTAGTGAATGACATTACTCTTTGTTGTTTACTGATAATGTATTGATGCATTCAAAGGTGGTCGGATAAAAAATGTTTTTTTCAAAGTCAATGCATATTCGTGGGTTATTTTATCCTTACATAAACTTTGAGCTATGAATAAACAGCTAGTACTCATTCTTTTCACTTCTATGAGAATGAAACAATATAGGGAGCCTGTCATTGTGTTTAGTTTAATTTAACATAGGATATCAGATGACGATTTCAATTTAACAAACTGCATAATAAAACTTGTAAAATTACTTTTCATGAGAAACTCCGCTTTTTATCTGTGTCCATAATAAATTACACAAAGACTTAAAAACAAAACTGAATAATAAGTTTTTAAAGTCTTCCTCTGAAGCAAGGGTTTCCACTCAATCTAGAAACATTAGAATAGATTTGCTTGTTGGGTTCCACTTCTCATCATTGTACAAATTTGTCATAAATAGTTGATTCTAGCATGCTGATGAACCACAAAATTGAGTGTTTACTATCGCATTAGAATACAAAATTGTAACAAGTCAATAGAAGACGAACTTACATTATTGGTGTCAACTTCAGATATAGTTTCCCTGATTGTGGCCTCTCACCCATATCATTCTGCTTTATGGCTGTTCTTGCAAGAGACTGGTTAGTTCCAACAACAACAATATTTTCACGCTACTGTTGTTCTTTTATCCTTGCTCCTAGCTGCTCATCTGCTTTTAGCTGGAAAGATTTTGAGAACGATCCTGCAGGCACTTTGACGCTCAAGTCAGTTTGCAATTAGAGTGTGCAGGTAATTTATGTCAGAGTTTAGAAATACCCGTTTATGATGATTGAGTTCATATTTATGGTCGTTGTGTTGGGCTTAGGTTATTTGGACCCAATCTGTTATGATCCGTTAGTCGGCCTTTAATCTATTATAATCCTCTACATGATGATTATTCAAATGTGATTTGGATGATGATTATTCAAATGTGATTTGGTTAATGTATCTTGTAAACCATATAGTACAATGGTTATTTCTAGTTCATCTCTTGTGATATAGCTGTAATGGAATCAAACAAAAAAAAAAATAGGGTACATGTGTCAATTATCTTGAAATTCTAAGTACCGGCATTAATTAATTAATGATTGGTAATGAATGTGTTTTTGGGTGTAGGAAGAAATAGGATTTATGGTATATGATCTTGTTCATTATGGAAAACTGAATGCTATTCATGAAACACAATCCAATAATCTAAGTATAAAATTACTCCATGAAACATAACGCTATAGTCCAAGTGTAAAATTAGTCCAGTGTAAAATAGGAGCAAGCTAGCCTCTACACCGTTCACCGCTACTACACAGTGCAATGCTACAATAAGGGCAAATACATAAATTTCTTGAATATGTTGTGCACAACCACAACCGCAATAAAGAACCTTTTTAATCTTATACGCTTTGCAATTATCTTTGAGTAGAGATTATTGAAAAGGTTGTAATATTGAAAATAGTCTATTGGCATTCTAGATCTACACAACATTTTCATTCAAGAAATCCATTGATCATGTTCTTGTCTTTATCCTGCATTACAAAAAATGTAACTGAAATATTTTATTTTCAATATCATTGATTGGAAGTGGTATTAGCTAGGAATGCAATTATATAGGATTTACTTTTGAAGGGGTGTAGTAGGAGGATTCTGCATTGTGTTTGGTGTGATCTTGCAAAGTGCAAGATTGGTTCTTGATTGCATTGTTTGAACATTGGTGTTCTTTAGTGAAATTTCTTAGTTTGTTGGCAAGAAAACTGGATGTAATTTTTTAAAAAGAGTGAACTAGTATAAATTTTGATGTTCTTGCTCTCTCTTTTAATCTTGATTTGTGATTTTAAGTCTGTATAACTTTTTGTCTTTGCATGAATTTTTAATTTAATTACTTATTTTTAAAATTTAATTGATTGGTTTCATTGTACTGCAACTGACTGTGATCTGTTGATTAATCTATACAGTGATCTGCTTGTGAATTGTAAATTGATCTTAACTGTATCAACTTGTGTTTTCTGTGAAAACTTCACATTCCTTGATCATTTTGTACATTTTTTTAATTCTAATAAAAAGAATTGTTGATTATATGATTGAATCAACTATTTTTTTTTTAATTTTAATTGATTACTATTTTTTGGTGGATTTCAGGAAAGCAAAATTTAACTGATTGATTATTGGATTGAATTGATTATTTTTTTGTTGTATACTAATTAATATTAATTGATTGTTTCTACTTTTTAATCGACTGATTTTCTACTGCATAGCTATTGTGTTTCTATTGAGAAATTTCTTTCTTTTTCTCAATTTTTTATATAACATTTATGAAAATTTTTAAAGTTCAATTCACCATCCTTCCTCTTGAACTCAGATTTAAAACTTTTTACTAATTTATCTTTTATATTATTATTGTAATATAAAAAAATTTAAATAAATTTATTAAATACAAATACATCATTTTAGTAAATGGTAATTGAAGATAACATTAATAAAATTCATAACATTTAGAGATGCAATTAAATAGTAAAAATTAATAGTAAAAATAAATATTAATGAGAAGTATTATAAATTGAGACCTAACCTTAGCATATTAATTTAGTTTAAAATCTGGCAAAGGTATCCATTCCCATCATATACATATAATTTTACTAATGCTCTAATTTTGTAGAGAAAAACCTACATCACTATAAATATGTAGTTTACAAAAATCTAAAATAAATATTTTCAAAAATCAGAGAAATAAATAAATGGATACACAATTCTGCACATAAATAGTCCTTAGAAGAAAAACAACAACAAGATAAACATTAGATGTGTTACTTACTAAAAACAAATAAATATACATGTTGAACTCAGCAAGAAAAAAATCTGTTATTTATACTAATACTACTTTATCCCTATACTAATATTACCTTCTCCCTATACTGTTTTATCAGAATAACAAATAGGATAAACAAGTCTCTTAACAATTAATAAAAAATAAAATTGAGAATGCCACAGACAATCGCGTTCACAGTTTAAATTCTAGACTGCTTATCTTCCTCCAAACTTTATGCATAAATAAAATAAAAATTAACTACTAAATAGAAATATATTATAAAGTAGTGCTGCAGCTAAAAAGTCACAACAGTTTCTAATTAGTTTACTAATAATAGGATTAACTTCCTCATCTTCAAAGTTTTTTATTTAAATTCGGTAGCCACAAATTTGGTTACAGATAAACGTAAATGAAAAAATCGTAGTAGTGCTACCAAAGAAAAAAGAAAACCATACTATGTCTTTGATATATAATGGAATTTTTCAAAACCAATATACAAATCGCTGATATTGGAAGGAACTTTTAAAGTTTGTACATTTTAAAAGAAAAATAATATGGTAAAGAGAAAGAAAAAAACTTATATAGCAAAAGTTTTTATATAAGTAATATAACTTGAACTTAAGGTTAAGCATAAAAAATACACGTTAAGTACATATTTCATGATTGAATTGGTGTAGCTAATCTTACTTTTTATTAAAAAGTACAATTTACCTAGCTACCCATTTGATATTGAGATTGTAAATAAATTTAAATCAAACAAGTGCTGGCCAAGACTGACTGACAAAAGCACAATAAATGACTGAGGAGAGTCCAATGGTGTCTTGCCTTTCTTAAAAACATTTGAGAGTAGACATTTCTTTCTCATTATATGTGTCCCATAGTGAGAAGGGGAAAGAAAAGGTTAAAACATATTTTTCTTAATACCAAATGAATTTTAATTCAGAACATGTACCAAAAAACGGTTTTAATTTCTTTTAATGTTATTCCCTATGTTTTTTAATTTTTTTTTAATGATAATCCCTATATTTCTTGATGTATAAATACTGTAAAAATAACACAAAGTCATGATAAAATATATAAAAGACATAATCTTTTATCTTTATAAATAAATTTTTTGGTCAACAAATTACAAGACTTGAAAACAATTATACCTATAATGACAATATTATATCTGTTTTTGGATGAATTTTAAAATTGAAAATAAGTTTAGAGAAAAAAAAAAATATAGAACTGTGTATACAACTGAGACAACAACTTGTTCACTAGAAATCATTTTGTTTAGTCATATATTCTACTCAACCCAGGGAAGAAGAGGAGAAAAAACGAGACGCAGTCAACTAAAAGTATTAAAACCTTTGTATTTATTAAAACTAGATTTTCAATACAGGTCAATCTATTAGTTATACATACATTATACCTATATTAAATGAGTCCAAAAGTTTCAACAACTTTGATAGAAGACCAGGTCTCTGATATATATATATATATTGTCATAAGTAGTAAATGTCAAATTGGTTATATAATATAATATTTTCAATCCACAATTTATTAGTTATACATACATTATACCTATGTAAAATGACTCCAAAAATTGAAGAGTCCACGTGGAACAACTTTCAACATTATTTTTTTCTGATTAGAATTGGTAAAAAATCAGGTCTCATAAATATATATGTTTTCTATCATCAGCAGTAATGTCAAAGTTTGTTATATGAAGTATCCCACATCATGTACAAATTAAACATAAAACTCTATAAAAGAAAATTATGCTACAATACTGAGACATCAAACCCAACACCTCTTGCAATTATCTACATGTCACAGTTGCATGTTAATGGGCTACATGTCACAGTTGCAATTATCAAGATCCATTCTTATTTAAAAATCCAAATACTTAGAAACTGTCATTTAGCCTCCCTTGTGTTAGTGTCATCCTCTTTTATAATTATTAATTTCTTCCAATACACTTTCGCAGTTGATGTACTATTTAACATTGTTTCTGCCTACTTGTAATAAATTTACAGTAATTCATGAGACAATCTTTTTTAAAATCTATTGTACATTTCTACCCTGTAAAACTTCTTCAGGTTTTAGTCTTTTGGTCTTATTTGAAGTTTCCTTTTAGATTAGCTGCAGATACTATATTAGCTTGATGTGAAGAATGATTGATTATGGACGAAATTTTCCTTGATTACAAACCATAGACTTTATATCTATATTTTAATATTTTATATATGTCAGAGTAGAGTAGTGAATATATCACATATTATTTAACCTAGAGAAACATGTTATACATAACCTCGATAGTTGAGAACTAGATATAGCTGAGATGATCCAAGGACCCTCCATGAAACTAAGAGGGGATAGAAAAGGTGCAGAGGCCAAAGACCTGGTGCAGCCAAACGTTTGTGAGAATCATACAAAACAACTATATTTTGACAAAATTAGACTGTTTTGTTGCCACATAGACTCACTGAAAGACGGGATGGGTTATTAGCCTTCAGATCATGTTGGAAAGATATAAGTCTCATTAGGATTTGTCAATGGTAATTAATATAGCTAAGATGCATGATAAGGTGCAAGTATATATGTGAATCTGATTGTAGCTAGGTTTCCAAGATCATGGAATCCTTAACTTCTGTTCTTACAAAGCCTAGAGGCCGAGAACAATAAATGTTCTTACGGAGCCTTGAGGCTAAGAACAAGACTTCAAAGTATCAACTGTAGTGATCTTTCTACGAATCTCTAATCTCTGATTGCTGGGGCGATGGGAAAATACTTGTCAAAAGTACCCAGATACTCCTCTTGGTGTTTGACTATCAGAAGTATATAGTATGAATTGGGGTCGGTCTCCAGAGGAAAAAATCGCTTAGCTATGTTCGTTGTCCACTATTTATCCTCTTTTCCTCGTTATGAGAAGACGTATAGCCTCTTCTATCAGAGATATGATGATTGTTCTGTACTATCTGTCAGGGGGAAGACGTGCAGTCTCCTCTATATAAGGTAGGTTGTTGTTCTGCACTATGTGTCAGAGAGGAGACTTGCAATCTCTTCTGCATAGGGTATGATTGTTGTTCTGCACTATGTGTCAGAGGAGAGACGTGCAGTCTCTTCTGCATAGGGTATGATTGTTGTTCTGCGCTATGTGTCAAAGGGGAGACGTGTGGCCTCCTCTTTGTCAGGTGGAGGGAGCGTAGTTTATTGAGATTTGTTTCTTTGTTAGATGTAAGATGCTCGTTCCCAATACAAGTAAGGTGAGGATGTTGATTTCTTAGCGCTGGCCAGGTAGCTGTCGGCCTGGGTACTTGTCGGCCACACTCCTTGATGGCCGTATAGTACAACTTCTATAATGATTCACGGAAGTTGGTTGAAGTTAGTACTTGTCATGCATTCTTTTACATAGACTTTGACAATTTGATATTTGACAATAACTTTCAAGGAAAGGTAATCTTTCGAGAGTCTAGCACGATATGTGACCTATAATATGTTTGAACACAAAGGTACACTATAGTATTTATCACTTTAAATAACACTAAAGTTGGTCGTAGACAAAAAAAAGTGTTGCATAAATGGAAAAAACCATATTTTTATAAATGTTGTTTATACATATATCATAGTTTTTGGAGGATGGATATTTAAGTTACGGTTTTGTGACGTAACCTTTATAAAAATAATCGAGCCCCATAAAGAAGTGTAACCTAAACCCTAAACAATCATGTATCTCTACAAGGTGAAAAACATTCAGATGCTTTGGAAGCAACTAGCCGGTTTAGTACTCATACAAAGGAATCTCTACATTTATTTCTAAGGTATCATGAGTGTACATGTTGTAGTTTGTATATAGAATTGATTGACAAAATCATGATTGTCTGCCAATTTGTTTGTGATGTATGTACTTAGGGAGTACATTTACTCCGATTGGGTATTTCAGTTGTTAGTAATGAGGCTTTCAAGGTTGGAGGGTGCTTTGTGCATGTAGGATTAGGATTTAGGAGGGTCTATTGTATTTGTCCTATGCTTTTGTATTAGTGTTGGAACACCCCTTAAGTCCTCCTATTAATTTTATTTTTTGTTGTAAAAAAAAAAAACTAAACACTCCTAGTCCAACCTCTTAGTTTCGTCTGCCACTTCATTACTATTAGATCACTTTACAACAAATTTCTTGTCTATGAAACCAGTTTGTCTCGTATTAATCACTATCAGGAGTACCTTTTTTATTTTATTCACAAGAACCTTAGATAAAAGTTTGTACATACTACTAACAACTAACAACAGATATATGCCTAAATTCATCAAGATTGTCTACCTTTGAAATTAACGAGATGAATGAAAAGTTACATTATCTTGGGAGTACTCTAAAAGTATGAAATTTTTTCATCTACCTTAAGATATCCTCTTTAAGTATATGCCAAAATGCTTTGATAAATTTGATCATCATCTTCACCAATTTTCTCAAATTTTACAATGTTTAACCTAAGTCTAACCTTGAAAGGTTTTCAGAATCTTTCTTGAAAGAAGTTGTTTTACCTATTATTTAACTACTATAAGGTCTTCCACCAATCTCTTTCCCATTCTTAAGCCTCTAATTTTCTTTTTATCATTGTCCAACTGATCATTCTATAAAAATATTTTGAGTTACTTTCTCTTTTTTTTCTATTTACCCTCATTGTCTTAATATGAATTCATTGTATATAACTGATGACCACAACATCTTATCTTTTTCTTATTCACTCTTGATGTGTAAATTTTTCCTCTGTACTTTTATTCTCCAAATTATTCATCTTCTTAAATCATTGTCGAACGTTACCAAACTTTTCCCCATTTTACTTCTTAAATTAGTCTCTAACTTAATTAGATATCAATTTAGAATCTAATGGCATAGGTCACTAAAACCTTGGTAGCTAATGTTAGATACCAATTATTTGACTTAATTGGTCACTAAATTCAATCATTACTTCTATTTTATAGTTATTTAGCAATCAAATTTTAATTTGGTGACTATTTTGGTTACAATTAGCAACCGTTTCATTTGGTAGCTAAATATTGATCTCTAAATAGTTTTTTTCTTGTAGTGTATATATTATTCACATGCTTAAAGTTTCGGTCTTAGCCATGTTTAAGTTTTTGATCTATGATGAATTTATCTTAGTTGTACTTATAATAGTAATATTGGTGTACCAAGTATTTTTCTAAGAGAATGATGAATAGTAATTAATTCCTGATGTTTCAGATACTATCGATCTTTACCACCTGTGAGCAAGCTCTATGGAGTGGCCTGTTTGATGACTACTTCTACATATTATCTTCAATTCTATGATGCATGGAACATAGCACTTGATTATGGACTAGTGTTTAAACGCCTTCAGGTTTTGTAATCCAAATACTGTTCTGATTTCTCATCTCTAGCCATAGGGTATCTAAGTTTAATTTAATTAGTATGCATGCTTTTTTATACTCATGTTGTATGTAAACATGGTTGTTAACTTTTATAGTAATTACTTCAAAAGTCACACCTAAAATGGTTTCTGAATATTTGACAGAGCAAAAATCTTTAAAGTGATATTGTATAAAAATAAAACTCTAGATGTTTATGCATTAACCTGATATAATTTCAGAGTTATTTTGGATATACTGCTCATTTTTAAGTAGCACTTAAATTGTATTAAGCTAGGTAATGAAAATAAGATCCAATTTGGATAAACTTTCCACCAAATTTTTTTGCCGTATTTGCTTATATATTCATAGGTTTGGAGGCTTATCACAAGTTTCTTCTTTCTTGGCTCGTTTTCATTTCCATTTGCTATGCGTCTGATAATGATGTAAGCTACTTATGCAACCTTTTGCAGCTCATTCTGCTTTTCACAGCCACTGTAAGGTAGTTTCAATGATACAAGTTTTTCTTGTTATTGTTTGAATGATGAACTACGTAGAGCAAAGTATGGTGTTTCATTGGAAAGAAGACCCTTTGACAAGATCTGAGGCGTTAGACCTTTCAAGGTTGCAAATACTCGTGCTAGATATGCATCTTAATATAAAGCGGTATTCGTTGCTAACCCTTCCACAAGTCAGGTTTGGTCATTGGTTCTATCTATATATGTACATGTTCCGTTTGTATTTAGAAGCTGACGATGATCGTACTGAATGTTACATGTGCATGACAGGGATGAATTCTTGGAGGTTTTCAAGAACTACTTTGATGAAGCGATGATCCAGGGTGGTCTGCGTATTTGTTTCTATGGTTACCAGGCGGGTGTTGGTTTAAAGGGAAAACATAAACAAGGGCATACAATTCTTGATACGTAACATCTTATGTTTTGATTTAACAACTGACCCCAAGAGATTTGTGATCCTCACTCTAGTGTTATTAGTCTTGAGCTACATTATTGTTGTAGTAGTTTGAGATATTTAATATATCTTTCAGTTTGTGCATCAACATCTATTGCGTGCCTTTTAAGGATGTTACTACAGCACCAACGTGTACTGTGTTTTTGTTTTGTACTCCGACAACATAAGTTCTTTGTCTATTTTTCTGTTTAAAGTCAAGGTTAAGCTGAACCATTTAAGAAAAATCGGACAAAAGTAAATGATATTTTTATTAAATAAATGTTAACAGAACCATTTAGTGACATTTTCATAATAATACTTTTACTTAAGAAAATGTAACTAAATATTTTTAGTAATAATTTTAAAATGTTATATTTTTATTAAAAAAGAGTTACTAAAAACTTTTAGTAACATTTTTATAATGTTACTTTTTTATTAAAAAAATATTATTAAAATATTTTAGTAACATTTTAAAATGTTACTTTTTAAATAAATAAATGTTACAAAAGATATTTAGTGACATTTTTATAAATGTTTCTAATAATAAATGAAAATGTTACTAAAAGTTTTTAGTAACAAGTGTATATCTTACATTTGATAAGATGTTACTAAACTATATTAGTAACATTTTGTTTCATTTAGCAACATTTTTTTATGTTAATAATTATTATATATGTAGTAGTGAACCTTAAATGGTCAGATTTCATAACTACCAACCAACTAACCCATCTCTTTCAACCCTTAGACGACCTCGTATTTGATAACCTCAGTAGATCATCTACACTCTATAAGCCATTACATCACAACTACTTTTCATACACCAACCTATTCATGGAACCTTCATCCTCAACATTCGCCCCCTGACCCTTGTCACTTCCACCTTGCTGCAAGAGATTCCTTACAACATATTTTTCTAATGTTTCACTGTCTACACCAAGGTTCTACATGTCTTGGATAGACCTTCCAGCTGATATCATTTTTGTACATCAGTGTACAAAGAACCTCCTTGGTTTTTATGTTAGAGAAGATGGATGAGGAGATTAATTGCACATTAATGTTCTTCTTTTCCCACTTTTATCTTACATTATCATTTTAATTGCTTGTTTTTCCATTGAGGATAATGTGTGATTTAAGTGTAAGGGAGCATAATTATAGTTTTAAGAATTATTTTTCTTGTTTGATTTCGTATTTTATTATTTTGGTTTATTTTAGATTGCCTAAATAAACTAGCACAATTTTATTGAATTTGCTGGAATGTCTAGTGGCTGACATGACCATAGTTCTTGAAAAAATGTTTTTGAACGGTTGTTGAGACTTCAATTATTTTCTTTAATTAAAATTATTGGTTAATTCCCTTAGTCTTAATCAATCTCTTGTACGCTTAATCAAGAGGTAAAAGATAAAAATCTCATTTAATAGACGTTGGAACAAAGTTAGATATTAAATAAGTCAGTAAAAGCTTGTTTTGCTGATAAGATTCTGTTGAATTTGATTGATGCTTGTTTAATTGAGTTCAACTCTCTGAAGAAAATTGAAGGATAATAATTGTAAGAAAACCAAGGAAGAATTCACTGTGAAAGAACTTCAGAGTCAACCTATTTTCTCTACTATTTTGATATTGTCTACTCTATTTTTTGCACAACAATTCTCAGGGCCCCCTTTTTTTTGTTATCTTTATTTTACTATTTTTACTTGTAGATAAGCTTTGCACACTGATTTATTGGATTCACTATTAGATTCGTCGGGAGATGACTTGGGGTTTATTTACCCTATTTATGCTATCTCCCTATGGTGTTAGAAGGTCTAAGCATTGCACTACACCATCTACACTGGAATTCTTTAAATTTGCTTGTGAAATAATAGTGATCAAGTACAATTCTTCAACCTCTGATAAGAGAATTGTATTATTTTATTGTAATAGGTTTGATCCATCAAAAGAGGTACAATAGTAGATATCAAATATAGTATTATGGATATTCAAGTAGATAGAAGATATGTGTCATTCGATCCTTTTATCATTACACATAATGTACGGCAAGTGTATTATGTACCATATCCAACATCACACACATACAAGCATGGTTGGTGTGTTGCAATCAAAATAAAGTTTATAAGTCGTATAGATTATGATCATCTAGAAGTGAAAGTGTCATACCAAGTTGATGAAATGTCAGACGTCAATGAAGTGATTGAAGTTGAACAAGTTTCTAAATTGAAAGATTTAAAGGTTGGTATTGAAGAAGTGGACATAAACAATGTATCATCATTCAAAGATCAAATGTATGAAGAAACAAATGAATGAGAAGAAGAAATGAGGAGAGAGAAAGTGAAGATGATTTTAAAGATGACTTGGAAGTTGTAGCTTATGTACATGTAGAAGACAAAATCATATGAAAAAGTTCATTTTTCACTTAATTTGCTTTTAATGATTATTTATTTTTTTAATTTTAGTAAATCACTTTTTTTTTAATATATGTTATTAATTTAGTTGTGATTTTTTATTTTACTAAAAAGAGGTATATTAAATCGTGAAGGCAACAATAGTACATCTTTATATTTTGTTAAAATTTTTTAAACAAGAATAAAAATTTATATATTTTAATAGTTATAAAAAATTGCGCTTAAAAGATTTCGTATTGTATTAATAACATTTGTATAATATTTTCATAATGTATTTTATTCATTTTTGTTTGTTATGTCTATGAGTTTTGTTGTAATAAAGCAAGCTGTAAAACTTGATGTTTATGATGATTATTGGTTTATGCTTACTTGGTAACATTGATATATTTGTATATATAGATGTCATTAAAAGGTTGTGATCCACTTCTTCCCTTGTGCCATTAATAGGAGGGAATAAAAACGTTATGTGATAAAATTGTTATCAAGAATAAACAACATAAACCCACCATTTACTGAAGAAATTATACCTACTCCATCCTCAATTGATGGATCCACCCCATCAACTACAAATTTTGCTGGATCTACACCATCACCACCCATTGTGGTTGGATTTATTACATAAGCAGTAACAGGAGGGAATAAAAATGTTATGTGATGAAATTGTTATCAAGAATAAACATCATAAACCCACCATTTACTCAAGCAATTATACCTACTCCATCCTCAATTGATGGATCCACCCCATCAACTACAAATTTTACTGAATCTACACCATCACCACCCATTGTGGTTGGATTGATTGCATAAGCAGTTCATGTTGTTGGATCTAGTCCATCAATAGTCGATCAATCGATCCCATCCCATCCTCACTTATTGGTTATAATCCATTAACCCTTACCCTAGATGTTACACCATCATCATGTACACATATCCTAGAGAAACATTAAGCTTTAGGAGCGAATCACAGTGCATGGTTTAGAATAGATACTACACTTAGAGATCCCCTCAACTGGTGATCATCCTATGATTCGGCATGTTCAAGGAGGGTAACTTACTATTATTGTCTTACTATTATTGTCTTACAATTTTGATTAACTTTGTTTTGGTATTTAGGTTTTATCCATCAAAAACTACATCAAAGGCCATCACAACCACCATTAAGAAACAATTCGGTGAGCCATGGCTAACATGGGGGCAATCCCTAAGTGATTAGGATATATTTTTTAAGATTTTTAAAGTAATTCATTCATTTTAGCTAACTCATTTACCTTTCTTATTCCCTTTAAAATTTTACACTTTGGATTGATGATTGTTGTTCTTTATAGAGGAAAGTGACATGGAGGGTTGAGGATGAGGATAGAATTAAGAAAAAATTTCATTCCAAGACTTCTTATAGACTTTTAGAGATGTTTAGAAAAGCTCACAAAGAATGGAAGAAGCCTGAATGGATTCTAAATAGAGTTTAGAACATTCTCCTAAAAAAGTGGAACATGTGTATTGATCAAAATGTGATATAGTTAAAAAAAAATCGTTTATCCAAGAAAGGTGGGAGCTTGCACATTAGGGATCCATCAATGTCCATAAACATCCCATTCATTTGGCGTGTTTTTTTTTATAAATTTTTGTATTAATCTATGATGTATTGCCAATTGTTTGATATATAAAATGTTTTGTTTGTAGATAGAGGATCTTAGCCACTCGATCCCTGTTAATGAAGTGTTTCAACAAACCAATATATGAAATAGCATTGAGGATTTTGTTGATGATAGATCGGGCAAAAACACATATTAGTTTCTTTCAACTTTTTGTACATGTACATTAATTACAATTTTATAACAAGAATCAATGATTTGAATAGGAAGATTTTGAAAGTAGCGAGCATTATCTGAATTTGCTTTTGTCGGTACCTCACAATGCATTCCTTAAGACCGTACCGAAGAGGAAAGACTAAGAACCGTTGTTGGTTACAAGCTGCAAGTGGAAGGTATAAGGGACATGTGGATGGGTTGGACTTGTCAATCCTCATGATGGTTGTGTTAAAAGTTACTTATAACAAACAACATGTTCTACTCAGTAAATTGATTCAAAAGAGATTAATCACCTTAGATAGCAACTAACAACTAGTGAGGAGCGATTCTCCACAAATGAGGACCAGATTCGACAGATGAGTTTCCATTTTCAATCCCTTCAAAAGTTTATCCTTATTATCTATCAGGTCCAGGAGTAGCGACTGCACTAAATATTTTTCAACAACCAAATACTCAACAACAACAAAATTAGGTGTAGGATAATGATCAAGTGCAAGGCAATTTTGATGATGAACAACAACAAAGTTTTCCTATTGCTTATAATGATTACTAGTTTGTTAGGAAACTTTGTTACACTACTCACATCAAATTTTTATTCATTGGTTGTTTATTTTCTTGGTTTGAATGTACTATGTTTGGATCTTTGTACTATACATTCATAAACTTAGATGAACTTTTTTTTTTCACATTTATTGAATTATTACTTTTAATCAAACTCCTATTTATTATAAATTTCCTAGAGTTTGAAAATTGTTTGATCATGACTTTGAACGTATGTCCAGGATTGTATAAAAAAAGGTCAACTTTATTAGTTTCCCACAAATTTATTCATATGTAATTTTCTTTAGATTGTATCCTTATGTAATTACCTACGAACTTATGTGTATGTAATTTCCTATGAACTTTATTCATATATACCACAAATTTTATTTGTATGCAATTACCAACGAATTTTATCCTTATGTAATTACTTACTAACTTTACATGTTGTAATTACTTACCGATTTTATCCTTATGTAATTATCTACGAATTTTATTTCGTATATAATTACCGACTGATTTATTCATATAAAATTACCTACGAATATTATAATATACTTATGTAATTACGAACAAATCTGCTAGTGAGGTGTCAATTATATCTTTTAAATTTAAACTTTCAATTTTAGTTAAAAGGACATTTTTGAAATTTTAAACATGACATTTTAATAAGAAAAGGTGAGGTAGTAGGTCCTTGACTATTTTCTAACCTATTTTAATCTTTGTAAAGAAATTTCATTAAGTATAATTAATGTATGACCACCTCTTGGAGCCTTATCACAAGTTACTACTCCTTGTTTCGATTATTCTTGCTATTCTTTTTTATCCAATTGTATGCCTTATCTCCCGAATCAACTTTTGATTCTGTCGTACATGATTTTCATCCTCTTCCACATATTCAGTTCACAACTTCGCGATTACCCTCGAATTAGATTTCACTACAAAAAAAAAAAAACAAAAATTTCCGACGAAAGAAATCCATTGGAAACATCTAAAATCCGTTGATAAATTGATTATACATAAATTTACCGACAGATTTCTGAGTCCGTCTGTAATTATCGACAGATTGCTGAGTCTGTTTGTCGCAACCGGGATCACGACGGGGCGATCAAAATTTAATTTTTAAAAAATATTTAAATTGAGATTGGAGTCGCCACCATAGTTTATTATGGAAAACTATAGAAAAACCAAATAAAAATGAAATAGTCTGCAAACCGAAGTAAGGGTTCGGGAGTCGGTTACGTGTGGGGAAGGTATTAGCACCCCACAACGCCCGTCCTAAGACGGTACCATTAATCAAATGAATAAAAATAAGTGTGCTTTTAAAAATATCATTTTTTTCCAAATAATAACAATAATAATAAGACTAAACACAACACAAACAAATATATAAAAAAAAAACAAACAAGAAAACATGCTTATAAAAATCATAACAATAAATAATAATTAGACGGATAAAAATATCAAACAAAAATAAAATAAATAAACATATATATTTTTTTATTTATTTGGACCCGACAAGGTTTAACCTTGGTCCTACGTATCTCTATACATGATAGAAAATCAGGATACACGTAGTTTTATTTTAAAAATTTGCTGATGACGTTTGATATTTTTTAGCTTATGAATATTTTCTTTTATTTTTGGCAATTTATTTTATATAATTTTTTAATTATTTTCTATTTTATTATTTTTTCTATTGATAATTGTTTATTTAAAGGAAACTCGGGATAAAACTGTTTTTTTATATTTAAAAAAGTTTATTAAAACCTATTTTTATTTTAATTTGAGAAAGGAACTGATTTTTATTATCTTAAAGAAATTGTTTTTATACTTTAAAAAACATATCCTTTTTAATTTTTTATTCATTATTTTCGAATAAAATAACTATTTTTCATATTAAAAAAAACTTTTTCTTTTATTTTTAAATTGTCTTTATATTTTATTTTCGAAAAACTTGTTTCTATTACCT
>Ga0099824_1003909_pt1 | contig 21599 bp, 14 predicted proteins | sample SiratrowhiteBW_FD_76837 | JGI IMG/M metagenome (GOLD analysis project Ga0099824, IMG submission 76837) | Root nodule microbial communities of legume samples collected from California, USA - Siratro white BW | ecosystem: Host-associated > Plants > Roots > Nodule | place: USA: California... | reverse complement strand
TTTTTTTTTTTTTTTTTTTTTTTTTTTTTTTTTTTTTTATTTACTAAAGTATAGTTATTTTTTTTTTTCTTTAGCTTTATTAATTTAAAAGTATAGGGTTTTTTTGTTTTTTTTTTTTTTTTTTTGCCTTATACGTCGTTGTTTTATTTCATCATAGCATAATATCAAATACAATATAAATATTTGTACAAATCTATGTGTGGAGGAAGTGTGACACCATTAGATTGGAGTGTGCGTATTCTTGAAATAGAAAAGTTTGATGATAAATTTAGAAGGAATGAGAAGATCGTTGTGTTCAAACACAAATCTATATGTAGCAATAATAAGCATTTGATGAAAGTGGTAAATTTTTTTAAAGCATATACTTTAACCAATTTGAAAGGAAATACTAAAATTGACAACAAAAGGAAAAAAGATGAAAAATGTTATTATACATCTAATTAGTGTGAATTGTGTAAATTGTATTTATAATGAGATATTTCTTTTAGAACCACTAAAATCATATTTAAATGTAATTTTAACGATTAGTAAGATACATTCTTCACATTTATTTATGTCATTCTTATATAAAAAATTTCTCACAAGTTTCCTCTCTCTATAACTTTTTTTAAATATTTGAATTAATTTTTAATAATTCGTCATATTAAATTTCGAACAATAATCTTTTAGTTGTGTACTATAAAAAAATTGAAAGATAGGATGGGTTTTTCTCAATTATTTTTAATTCAATGCGATTATACGTTTTGAAAGCAATGAACAAAAGTAATTGTTTTATTTTTATTTTAAAATACACCATTCTAAAAAAAGTACATGATTAATAAATAGTAATGTTTATGATTAATTCATGAAATAAGAAAACTTTATTTTAGTCAATCTAACCCACCAGTCATACGCTTAATTTTTTTTTTCCATCTCTTACGAAAATATTTTGATAAATAAACCGAGATTTACTAAAAATTAGACTATACCAAACCTGGGATTAGTATAGACCTTAATTGAATGAGGATGAACTGGAAAAAGTGGTAAATTTTTTAAAATATTTATAATATCAATTTAATGCTTTTATACAATTTTTTTATTTGAACCTTTTACACTATCTTTATTTCAAAAAAGGAAACATCTTAATTATGTTAAATAATAATCTGAATAAATGAACCATTTTATATATTGGGACTGAAAGTTTAAAAATTGTTAAAACGTCATCTGTAATGTTATAGTCAATAAAAATAAAATAAAAGTCAAGGATTTATGTTAAATTAACCAAACATTCTATGTAAGTTCTTATAATTTGTAGACATGGTCTAAGACACAACATCTAGCATGAAACTGGATAAGTTTGTTTGTTTGTTTTTTATTTATTTATTATTATTATTGTCATTTCACAAAGTTGAAGAACCCTACTCTGAGTTGTGAAAAGATAGTGTCATCTGGGGCAAAGATGATTAAGCCACCCGGATTTTATGGTTATGAGAGGGTTGATTTGGTTTATCAATGAGATGGTTTTCATTTTGACCTTTCTTAATATTCTCATGATGTCATCACTGTTCTAACAAAAATACATTTATCCCTTTTTAATTTATAAGACGTATCTTCTTTTGTTTTTAAAATAAACAATTAAAGATTATAAATCAATTATGGTCCTAACAAACACATATTAAATAACTGTTTATCATATAAGTCCTTCTTTGTGAAATATTTCTATAACTAAAGAGAAAACATAATTAAATTAATTTCATATAAATTGAAAATTAATTTCATAAACTATTTTGAAGAATTTATTTAAATAAGATGAAAACAATCTATAAAGAATAAAAGTTATTTTTTACAGTTTCTCTCCGCTACTAATGTGAATTCTATAAAGAATAAAAGTTATTTTTACAGTTTCTCTCGGCTACTTATGTGAATTTTTATGTCGAAAAAGTAGTACAGATACATTACTTCAAATCCATCTGCTGTTAAAGAAAAAAAAAACTTCAAATCCATCCAAATTACTGACCTTTTTATTAACCTACATTGTGAACTATTAAATTTGATGATTTAACATGGTCACGTTCCATGTAACAAATTAAATTAAATCCTCGTATTAGTTATCAACGCAAAATATTATTATTAATGAAAGCAAAGAACAAAAATACCAATAAATAGAACTTATATAAATAATGATAAAAATGTTAAAATAGTTTTTAGAACAATATGTATTTAAACTTAATCCTGAAACTTCACCGTTGATATATTACATAAATAAGTTATTGATATTTTACCATTTATAAACCTATAATATTTTCCGTAAACAATTATAATATATTAATAGTAAACTATAATTAGTTAATTTTAGAAAATTGAGAAAAAATGTAAATCTATAATTAAAAATTTATAACAACTAAAAATCGCGAATTGTGGTGAATTTATAAAAGAAAAAATAAAATAGGGCTGATTGGAACAAAATTTGTTGGGAATTGGCGTGTACCCCTGAAAACGTATAAAATGTACGAGGAATCTAGAAACAGGTGCTGAGAGAGATAATGTGACTGTGGTGTAGTGGAAAGGCCATCCGCAGCGGTGAGAGAGAGGTTAGCTGGCGGCGTTACCTATACATTCTGTGGGTTGCATTGCAGGTTTTGATCCACTTTTTATAATTTTATAATCATTATTTATTAATTAATTCGGAATGTGTTCAACTGAAGTTTCTAGCTCTGAATTGCGAGCAGGTGCAGGTGCTGGTGGTGATGGTCATGGAAGCAACAACCCATTTCACTTCCTCTTCTTTGGTCTCTCAATACCAGGGTGTTACCAGAAGAAGACCCTTCTTATTCAAGCGCAACCGTATCTGTTACGGTTATTGCCCTCACTTCCTGCGCCAAGCCCAGAACCTCTCATCGCCCTTCATAACCCTTCGCGCCAAACCCTCTTCCCTCACCTCCCAATACCAACACGCTGACCAGGATCATCAGCTTCACCCCAACCCCTCCCTGTAAGTTCACTCTCCTTTTCCTATGCATGCATGCTCCTCCTTCATCAACACACATCGTAATTACATCTTCAATTCCTTCACAGTGACTTGCCACTCGATCGAAATGAAAAACCCCAGGATGTGGATGTCAAACGAGAGCTTCTGTTGCTGACTCTGCCTGCCCTTGCCGGTCAGGCAATTGACCCCTTGGCGCAGTTGATGGAAACCGCCTACATTGGTCGACTCGGTCTGCGCCTTTCCCTCCCAATTCCTATTCCACTGCTTTTTCTTTTTCTTCATCCCCTTCTGTCTTATCTGTTATTGCTTTCGCAGGCACTGTCGAATTGGCTTCTGCTGGCGTTTCCGTATCCATCTTTAACATCATTTCTAAGCTTTTTAACATTCCCCTTCTAAGTGTTGCCACTTCCTTTGTTGCCGAGGACATGGCCAAGGTTGCCTCTACTCAACATTCTGATTCAGGTCGATTCTATTTTACCTCTCCAACTTTCTCAGTGATTCGCTCACATCATTATCTAATGCTGTTAATTTCACAACAGATCAGGGTGCTCCAGAACATAGTGGCAACGGTAAACCTCTCAAAACAGTTCCCCAGAGAAAACAGCTATCGTCTGTCTCCACTGCTATGCTATTAGCACTCGGCCTTGGCATTTTTGAGGCTTTGGCTTTGTATCTGGGATCTGGAGCATTTCTACGTTTAATCGGTGTATCAACGGTATGTTTTCACCTCAACACACACTCCATCGTGTCATTGACTCTCACTTTGTGATTGTACGCAGTTAAACGTGGGATCCTTTTTGTAGTGCTTATTTCAAGTCTATTTGGCATGACTCTTCTATCTTGTCAAAGTATGAGTTATAATCTCCTTTTTGATTTTTTTTAACAGCAAAATCCAACTTTTGCTCCTGCGCGACAATTTCTCTCTTTAAGAGCTGTTGGTGCTCCTGCAGTTGTACTTTCTTTGGCTCTTCAAGGCATTTTCCGTGGTTTTAAGGATACAAAAACTCCTGTTATATGTCTAGGCAAGTGATTGACACGTCAAGTTTGTGTTTCTTTGTTAATTTCACCTTTTCAATACTGTTTTATATATTTTTGCAGTCTATTGTATATGTCTCCGTGTACTCTGATACCTTATATATGTCTCCGTGTACTCTGATACCTTGTATATGTCTCCGTGTACTCTGATACCTTGTATATGTCTCCGTGTACTCTGATACCTTGTATATGTCTCCGTGTACTCTGAAACCTTGTATATGCCTCCGTGTACTCTGATACCTTTTGAAGGATGATATTATACTTGCAATTCATGAATACATTGTTATGAGTATTATTTTAACTTGCTCAAATAAATTACTGAAAATTAAATTTTCCATCACTGGGTCCATTTCTTGCTCCGCTAATAATTATACTGTTGTATGTAAGTTTGTGCTAATTTCTCTATGAAATTGCAGGCATTGGCAACTTTTCATCTGTCTTCTTATTTCCCTTACTTATGTATTACTTTCGGTTGGGTGTAACTGGTGCAGCCATTTCCACAGTTATCTCTCAGTAATTCCTTTTCAAAAGCATTCTTTTTTCCTTCTATTTCTTGACTGGGTTTAATCCTAATTACGATGGAATTTTAATACCCCAGATATATTGGGACCATCTTGATGATCTGGTGTCTGAATGAACGAGCTGAGTTACTACCTCCAAAGATGGGAAACCTGCAATTTGGCAGTTATATTAAATCTGGTGAGGATTTGTCTCTTTCTTGCTGATCTCTGTTTTATTATTATGTGTTACTAAACCCTGAGATGAAAGAACGTGTTTCACCTTCCTCTTAAAATTATTTTATGTTCCTTGAAAAAATAGGAAAGAAATGGAAGATAACAACTAGACACTAAATGCAATCTCAAACACTCTTCCAAGCAAAAGATCTCACCTCCATTTTTATCGGTTTTGTATTTAAATTAATCAGTTGCGTAGTTCTAAATCTTGGATAATGGCTTGTAGCGGTTGACCACAAAAAGCTATAGCAAGAAGGCTGCTATTCTAAAACTTTTTATACACTTAAATAGTTTATCTGTATTCTCCCTCTCTCCATGTCTATTGATCTATCTATCTATCTATGTAGGAGAGATCAAATTATTCTAATAGTAACTCTAGAGAGTTTACCCATCTTCACCATTCATTTTCTTGAAATGTAATGGTTAATATTAGTTACTCGTTATAATCATTGAATTTCAAGAAAATAAATGCTAAGAATGAGGAGTACCTCTCTTAGAATTTTTCTTCGAGAAACAATTCTCATTTTAAGAAGTTGAGAATTATAAATCTAAGGCAAACAACCATACATAGGTAGTCAAAGATTAAAAGATAGTTACTACCACTTTCAAAAGTCAGGTGCATTTTTTCTTTTAATACTGACCATTAAATCATACTTAACTCTTATTAAGCTTCTACTGTTCAGGTTGAGATTACGACATCATGGAATTTAAAACATAATTTTTTTTCTGAATTGAAATTGGTAGAATACGAATTGGTGTAATCTAGTTCAGATAACCCTTTAGGTGTCATAATTCTTTAATTAGTCTCAACTTCAACAGTAACTGTTCAATAAGAAGCAATAACAAATTATTTCCAGCATTGCAAATCGTTTGGGAGATGCAAACTTAAATGGAGTAATTTTAGTTAAGGCACTCACAAGTCTAAGAAAATGATGATCTCAATTACAAGGATATATCAATCACTTGTTGCATTACCGCAAGTGAAAATAATGAATGCTCAGAGGTCCAAAGCATAGAAGAAATTGTAACTAGTGTAATTAAAGGTGCTGTTGTGGACGATTGAGTATCTTTAGAACCAATCACACGAAGAGAAGCACTCAGTAGCAATAACACTTTACAACTTTTTGTTGCAATTCGAGAACATAATACCAGAGCTTTTAAATTCAAAGAAAAATAAAATAGAGATGAAATCCACCTAGTTTTAAATTTCTAGAAAAACAAACAACAGCAGAATCCTATTTTACTAAATTTTCCTTGTTATATTATTATATTTTAAATTTTAGAGATTATGAGTTTATGTTATTAACAAAACTTATATAACACTCTTCCCAATTTGTTGTATAATTTATCAAAATTACTAATTTTGTACACTGGCCCAAGTTGGGATCAGAAGAAATATTATTTTAAAGAGATTATTTATGATGGTTTAACTACAATGGCAGGGGCACATTTCTTGTTTGTGATTTACTCTGTATATTATTTAGCTTTCTGATAGGTTAATTTAGTTGTTTTAGTTTTGATCTGTGGGTTGCCACAGGTGGTTTCCTTCTTGGAAGAACACTTGCTGTTCTTTCAACCATTACATTGGGGACATCAATGGCTGCTCGACATGGTCCAGTAGCTATGGCTGCACATCAGATATGTATGCAAGTGTGGTTGGCTGTTTCCCTTCTTACAGATGCGCTGGCTGCATCTGGTCAGGTAAAGGAATCATCATCCATCACAAAAACTTGGGAATTTTTTTCTTATAATTTTATCATTTTAACATTTTTCTCCTTGTAGTACGACTTCATAAATTTCTTTTGACGCAGTAATAATACTATGCTGTCTTGCAATGAATAAAGTTAAGCCAACAAAGCTAGATTATAATGAAACAAATTAAGCCAACATAATTCTGCTGTAGTCATTACTCTTGCCCTTTGTTTGTAGAGAGAGGAAAAAATATGTTGGATGAAAATAAGTTGCTAGTGGAAATAGATGAGAAATAAAATAAAAATTAAAGGTGTTTGATTGATGAAAAGAGATAGAGAGTAGAAATAGGTAAGGAATAGTACAGTGGGTCTTAGCATTTTTTAGAACTATTTCTTTTCTTTTCTTCTCCGGCCAAGCACCCAATATTATTTCCATCCTCTCTACCAAATGGACTGTTACTTAGACAGGCTTTGCTGAACTTCTTGGTAAAATTTTCAGTTTGTTTGACTTTGACACCTTTTTACATTTTAAAGTCTTCAATTATGTTAAGTTCAATACAGTCTTCTTCTTGTATATATCCTTTTTTCTTATACTTTTATATTTTGTATTATTATTTATAGGCCCTTATTGCAAGTTCTGTATCCAGACGTGAATACAAAGTTGTGAAGGAGATTACTGGTTTTGTATTAAGGGTAAGTGTTAATATTTTTTTATCCATTGAATGCCTTTCATTCATTAGTTATTTTCAGATTTTTGTTAAGCTATAGTTGTTTAACTATGTCATACAAGGAGATTTTATGAATTATTTGAGAACCTGTTATGACTTTCCAGATTGGACTGGTAATGGGTATTTGCTTGACTGCAATTCTGGGTGCATCGTTTGGATCTCTAGCTACCATTTTTACTCAGGACTCTGAAGTCTTGCAGGTGGTCAGATCATTAGTGTTGGTAAGTGTTTTGCTGCTGATTGATTTCTCAGTATTTGTTTGCATCTGTCTGTGTCTGCCTCGTAATTCCACTTATCTATGATTGTTGCTAGTTTGTCAGTGTTTCTCAACCATTTAATGCACTGGCATATATTTTTGACGGTCTCCATTATGGTGTTTCTGATTTCCGATATGCTGCTTTCTCCATGGTAAGTTGTACTTTAATGAATTTGTTATGATGTATCTTTTGTGGTAAATATGCTTCCGGTGGTTAACCTTTTTGATAATTGCTTCCTAGATGTTTGTGGGAGCAGTCTCCTCTGCATTCTTGTTGTTTGCACCTCCACTTTTTGGCCTCCAGGGTGTATGGCTGGGCTTAGTTCTCTTCATGGCTCTTCGTGCAGTAGCTGGCATTGTCAGGTAAAATGGCACATTAATTTGTATGTGTATATTGGGAAAAAATGTTGCATACTGTTTCTATCTTGTTAAAATAAAAATAGTTTGCTCACTCATTGTAGATGTCTAGATGGCTACTTTATTTTTCACGCTACTATGTATCCTTCTTTGATTATAATATTTTCCAATAAATCTTGGGCTAACACCCATTGATCTAATGGTATATAAATGAAAGAAGTATGCATGATTGAGCATACTATACTATTATAGTTTCATTGTGGAATGGTGTATAAGTGCTGTGGCTTTAATATCATCAGTTAAAATGCTGTCTGAAAATCAGTGTCTAAAGTTCAAATTTTTACATGGCTTTTCATATCTTCAGGTGAAATTCTATAGTATTTGCTGAGTGTAAGCAATAGAGTAATTGAGTGTATCAACCTGTCCTTTCAGTCAATTTTTTGATGCTATGTAGTGTGGCTCTTCTATTGAATTGTCTGGTTGTGCTTTCAATTTTTTTTTCCTTTTTGGTTGAATCCTTTGTGCTTTTTGTACATTTTCAGATGTCTCTCAAAGAATGGTCCTTGGTGGTTTCTACACAGGGATTTACAAATTGTAGAGGTCAGCGTCTATTTCTACAATTCCTAACATGTATTTTCTTTTTGATTGAATGAAATATAGTTGAAATCATTGCTGGGGTTTATTTTCTCTGAAATTATGAAAATAATATTGTTTTTATTTGTACCTTTTTGGCCTTGGTTTTGTTTATCTCTAGAAAAAAATTTCCTTGATGGAGTGCATTAAATGCTAGTACAACAAGTTGTGAGCAAGCTAGTATTGTTTTCGGGATGTAAGTTGGGGAGTTCACCGTACCACAAGTTGTGCGGTTCATGATTATTGGATCTAGCTTACAAATTTAAGAGAATTTGCAGAGGTTGAAGGGTATACACAAAGGGTTTAAGCTGGTCGGATGAAATAAAGGTGTTTTAGGCAATAGGCTTGATTTGCAATTACAATGTGACCAGAAATGTTCTGGTGGCGGAAGTTGGGGATTTAAAGACCAATGGTGCTCGGTGATGGACCAACAAGGACTAATGTTGTGGTGGATTAGTAGGGCATACTAGAAACCATAATATCAGGAATTCTTATTGAAGAGAAAGTAGGAGTAGCATCTCAAGAGATGATAAAAACATAAATATGGTTGTTTGATCATGCGAATCACATGGAATATAGTTCATTTGAGGGATGTGAAGGAAGACCCTTGGTGAAACCATTCAACAAAACCTTGCTCCAGATCCTTGAGTACATTGACTTTGTTTAATTGTGTAGCTGACCCTAACTAATGGGATAAGGCTTTTACGTTCTGTGATCCTCAGGCTCGGTTTGGTGTCGTGGAAGAGGGAAGGGGTGGAAGTAAGAGAGGATAAATGAGAGAAAGTCGCTGAAAACGCAAAAAAAGAACTATAAACTTTGCAACAGAGAAGAACGTAATCTGTTACACATGATTGATTGTGTTGCTTAATTCACAGTGAGTAGTGTTTTTTTAGACCATAATTGATTATGGATCTATTTTTAATTTTTTTTCTTTTTTATTGCAATAATAATGAATACTCAAGAAAATAATATTATCAATAACAAATTGAAAAAATCTCCCTTTCCACTTCATTTATGTACATGGCTTCTCTTTTCATTCATATCTCATATTTCTTTTCTACTCCATTTATTTCTTTTCTCTCTATCAAATAGAGAACTTTAGTTAATCTTCATTTTAAATATTTCAAGATGACTTTTGATCTGATTGAAAATGATTTTGACAGTAAATTGCAAAGTGTACGAGGATGTCGATGTAGCCTATTGTTGCGTTTCATAATGTCACCGGAAAGAGCAAAAGATAATATTAGACAGCATGATCATGGCAGTGTGCCCATTTATGAGGAGTTAAATTTTGCTTCTTTGTGAGTTTATTAGTGAACTTCGACTTGCTTCATAGCTTTACCCAGATATTGAGGATACAAATTGTAATTTATAAATTTTATCTTTTTAGATTAATATTTTGTGATATTTTTATCTTAACATTCTGGATGGATATTCATTGTACTTTCTCTTAATATGTAACTCGTGTTTGCAGGTGGTCTCATAAGTCTTTAGATGGAGGATATGGATGAAACACTGGATGGGACAGTTTGAAGACGAATTTCTCCGTCGGTTATTATATTGAGATGTTAACTTATAAATTGGGATTTTCCGTTGTACCCGTGTAGAGAATAGGTAATTTAAGCACTATGTAGGTTATCGCAATGAAATTAGTCATATAAGCTCTCTTTTAAGTACATTTTTCGCAGTCATTGTTTACCGTGTAAAGGAAAATGGTTCAGTTCAGTATTTTCCACTGCCAAACTCAAAACGCACGCAAGGTACAGCTTTATTTTTGTCAAATGTATAGATAGGGGGATATCCCGGTTATAGACACGACTTTAGCCGTGCATGTTTCCAGTCGAAAGCCACGTTCTACATCAATCTAAGTATTCAACATGGAGTGTGTCAAATGAAACTGCATGATTTTCACTATCTACTCGCATATGTTTTTATTTCGTTGTAAGCATAGTTAGGATCACCTGTATTAAATAGCCAGTTTAATTCTCTCCACTTGACATTTGAGAGGATAAAAAAGGACGAATTTCATTAGTTGGAATGAAACTTGAGTCAAATGCGATCCTTGAGTGTACTCTTGATTATTCACTGAAAGCTAATTCAATATTCTTTGAATGCCCGAACCTAGCCTCGGAATACAAGAAGTCAGTAGGCAGGCAAATTGGCCGGAAACAACAGACGGGAACAGTGAAGGTGTTACAAAAAATGCACATCTTTGGTTGACCAATGTTACATGACAAGTACCCATATAAGGTGGGCTTAAAATTATTTTTCGACTAATATAGAGGGTGGGGGAAGTAAGTTAACCCTCAACCATGGTGAAAAACAGAAAGAAATTGAACTTTTATTACACAAACTGGCTGAAATGACTTGCAGCATACCGAAAGTGAATTTGGACAGGAAATGAAATGTTATATATGGGGGAAGGGTGGGTATGGTCTAGTCGAGGTTGGCAATGACAGCGTCAACAACCTGCTGTGTAGTGCTGACTCCACCAAGATCTTTAGTCATGTACTTCCCCTCCGAAATCACGCGCTTTACAGCAGTCTCGAGTCGGTCAGCAAACGAAGGAAACTGAAGATGTCTGAGCATCATGGCGGAGGAGAGTAGTAGCGCAACAGGATTTGCCGTTTTCTGCTCCACCATCTTCTCCTTTCCAACATTTCCAGCCGAAGCACCTTGCTCAAACACAGCATGATCCGCCCCAACGTTTCCTGCAGTGCAATCACCACAATTATTTATAAATCTTTCATTTACTTCTTGCTTCTTCTTCCTCTTCTAACTAATACTCATTCAAAGTATTCAATTACCTCCAGGCATTACACCAGTGCCTCCAGCAATTCCAGCTGCCGTATTAGCCACTAGATTTCCGTACAGATTAGGAGTGACCTAAGATAAGGAATGAGACGAGATATCAAGTAGCTCTAAAGGCTTAGAAAGTACTATACAAGGAGAATAGCAGGAACGAATTAACTAACCATAACATCGAACTGCTCGGGTTTGGAGACAAGTTGCATACAGCAGTTATCCACAATAATCTCGTTGTACTTGATACCAGGATATTTGGTTGCAACTTGTCGACAAGATTCTAGGAAGAGACCATCAGCGAGTTTCATGATGTTGGCTTTATGGACGGCGGTCACTTTCTTCCTGTTGTTTAGGTATGCATACTCGAAGGCATATTTTGCAATACGTTCGGAACAGAACTTGGACATAACCTGAGTGAGTGAGAGGGTTAGAATTATAATTAGAATGTGTATGATAGATAATGGTAAATTGAAAGAATGGAGAGAGAAGTTTGACCTTGAGGCTCTCCACAACGCCGGGAACGACCTCATGCTCCAGACCTGCGTACTCGCCCTCCGTGTTCTCACGAATGACAACGATGTCAACGTTGTCGTGACGGGTGGGCAAGCCGGGGAGGTTGAAGCAATTCACCAGGGAAGCGTAGAGATCCAGGTCCTTTCTGAGCTGAACGTTCAGGGAGCTTACTCCCCCACCCACCGGAGTCCTCAAACCACCCTTCAGGCAAACCTTGTTCTTCCGAATCGAATCCAGAACCTCCTCCGGCACACGCCTCATGTCCCCGTGCACCTCGTACTTCTCGAAGTAAAGGGGGGCGTGCATGGCCTCCATCACCTGCTCCACCGCGTTCGTCACCAGAGGCCCGATTCCGTCCCCCGGTATCAGCGTTACCCCCCGCGGCGCTCCGTCCCCCGGTCGAGGCATGTACGTCACGCTCCGTCTCATTGCCTTCACCACTGACACTGCCATTCTCACCTTACCTCTCATTGCCATCTCTCTCACTCTCTCTCTCTCTCCCCACCAAAGCAAATTAACAACAGTGAAAACCAAAGGTCCTCTTTGCAATTTCCATTCATGCCCCCAGAGATAAATAAATAAAACGGAACGCTTGTTTATTATTACCTTATTTATACTGAAAGTAAAACAGGATTAGAATTAGGGGAAGAACATCAAATGTCAATTGCGAAGAACAGGTACTGGATTCTGAGGCATGGCAAGAGTATTCCCAACGAGCGAGGCATCATCGTTTCCTCCATGGTTTTCTCCATTCCTTTTAAATCCTATCCTTTCCATCGCTTTCGTAGTTGTTAATCTTCCATTCAATCTCAGGAAAATGGGACTCGCCCCGAATTCCAATTGGCCCCCGATGGTGTTCTCCAGGCACAACTAGCTGCACAATTATTCCGAAAGGTATCTCTCCTCCTCCTCATTCTCCTCTTGTTTTTTTCTCTAAAAACCAAAAACTCTCCCTGCTGTTGAGTTTCGTCTCCAAAACCTCGCCAATGTCAATTAATTGCGCCGCCGTTTTCTCTATATACTCTAACCTCAACTTAACTCTATTATTGGACTCTTCGCAGGAACTAGAGGCCAAAAATATAGCACTTGCTCATGTACGCATTTGCTATTCTCCATTTTCAAGAACAAGACACACAGCAAATCTTGTTGCTTCCTTCCTCAATCTTCCTTTCGAAGGTCCCCAGTGTAAGGTAAGCCATAACTACTCGACCACCACAACTGCAACAACTTCCCTTTCCACTACTCTCATTTTGTCGATCCACATTCTGCACTTACCTTTTCATTCATCCACTAATTTCCCTTCACTGTTTATCCTTCAAATTTCATTTATTCATCTCTCAATATCGTATATCTGTATCTGTTTTCCTATTCTTCTATTATTTTGCCTCATCAACGGAGTATCTTTTACTAAGCAGGTGATTGAAGATCTTCGTGAACGCTATTTTGGTCCCTCATTTGAACTTTTGTCGCATGATAAGGTAAGCCATGCTCAACGCCAGTTTCTTCAGCTGTCTTTTTTGCAATTCGCCTTAATATGTATAGAACATTAAAATAAAATTTATATTCGAAGGGCTTTTATCTATTCTCTGCATCATTTCTATCTTTGGAACATTTAACATGTTCTAATTAAGCTTATCGTTGCTACCATTTAAAGGTTCTGGCGCATATTAGTATTCTCAAACCCTTTAGTTTCCAACTCATTGGTTTCTTCTTTCCATTTATCAACAGTACACAGAGATTTGGGATATGGATGAAAAAGATCCACTTGTTGGGCCCGAAGGAGGCGAAAGTGTCAAGGATGTTGCGGGTCGGCTCGCAAGAGCAGTGGCCAGTATTGAATCAGAATTTGAAGGGTGGTGCTTTCTGTCTTAGATACCACTATGAAGTCTTTTGGTATTCCTTTTTTTCTTTTCTAGCATGAATGTGTGCAACAAATCTTTTGGAGATCTGCAGTTTCTCAAGCTGCCAAAAGACTACTTTAAAATAAGCTGCATTCAGAATTTAGAAAACTTATTTTCTGTTATGACAATTGATCTGACACAGTGCCCTTTTTGAAGTTAAGTAAATTGATTTTGATAGATTTAATTTTGAATCTTTATATTGAAACGTGTACAAGACATTGGACAGTGTGAAAACTGATATTCTAAGGTCAAAATAAACAGGTACAAGGTAGTTCTTTCATCTGTGCTATACAAAATATCATTTTTGTCCTAAAACAAAGGGGGACATTCTTACCTCCTTTAGTATATTTTGGTAGTTTTATTCGTTGCTAATATAATTCTGTCTACATCTTGCAGATGTGCAATTTTGGTTGTCAGCCATGGAGATCCCTTGCAAATATTGCAAGCAATTATGCATGCAGCTAATCAACATAAGGAACCCACCTATGATGACCTAGCATCAATATTAAAGGAAGTTCAGGTGGCACCCATCTTGTCCCAGCACCGCAAATATGCGCTGCAAACTGCAGAGCTCAGGGAAATCATTTGAGATTTGAGGTCTATGATGGTTACAGAAAGAGTCATGTCAGATCCATTTATGATTTCATTTTAAAATACAAACAGCTCCCCTGTAATATTTTAGGAACAGGTATCTGAGTCCGTTTTAGCGCCCATGTCATTGATTACTCTATTGATTATTCAACAAATAATTTCAATCAGAAATAATATGACATCTGATGTGAATTTCAAACAAGGACTCACGGCTGAACATGTCACTAGGTCCATGTTTCCTGACATTTAGCACATAACTCTTCCCAGTAAACGTGGATAACAAAATCCAGCATTTTTCTCCCATTGCCAAAAGCGCTATGCTGTGAGGTGAAGTACCCATTTTTCGTTTTTCTTTGCCAACCACCGAAGTCCCTCTAATCTAGTAGGTCGCATATCTTTTGATCACCAACTCAGCAATCGTATGTGCAAATTTTCTCCACTCCTTCTTTACCATCTTTGTCTCCCCCTTACCATATTACACGTATAGCTTTTCTTTGAGCCTAGTGATGCCTAAAGACTCTTCCGTTAGATTAAGTTTGGAATAGGTATTCTTAAAAATTAGTTTCGATTGATCGGAAAGAAAGAAATGGTATCAATCAGATCATAATGGAATAGAATACAATACAATATCATTTGATTGTTTAAATACTTTATAATGAAAGGATACGAAGATATCATTCTTGAAGACGCGATAAAATAAGGTATGTATCTTATTATCTATACATTATCCTTATTCTAAAAGTATTTTAGATTTTATGTACTGTATATCCTTTACTTAAAGAAAAGAAGTATCCTCTGCCCATCATACACAATAGAATCTCCCCTTTGTGATGACCTTCAAAATCATAGGTGAATCATGCTTGAATGTGGGTTGAGTTCCGTCAATCGATTGTTGCGCTCGAACTTGTTAGAAGGTTCGACAATATCCCTATCCCGAATTATAGAACGAAAGGATCGTGATATTAATTCTAAACTTCTTACGATCCAGTGCTTACGAGATTTAGTCAAATTGAAGAATTATTATTCGTATAAATGTTAGATCCATAAAATTAAGTCAAGCAGTCATTATAATTTTTAAATTAAGTATAACACTTAAAATAAGAAGAATCTTAAAAGAACATTCTTAATGTAATTTTTCTGAAACATCTTACGATCAAGTAAAACTTACTAAAAAATATTAAATGAGAAATGAAACTGCTAAAACTAAAACTTATGAATTCTAATAAGCTTAATAAAATAGACGATATCAGGTGATTGCATTGATCCATTTGAGAACTCTGTTGCAAACTTAACTTAAACTTATTTATAATAATGGTCTTGGTTTAGGTTTATGGTGGGCACATTTTTTATCTTTTAGAATCTACAGAGAAGCTGTCCAACCCACTCTGGAAGATAAGCATAGCAACTTCTCATGTAATCCATTAATCATGTCACACTTTCATACGAACCATCAACTTGACGACTATATATATATACTAAGAGGATGGCTTCATCATATCTTCAATGAATGATATTATATTCATCAGAATATTGGTATTATGAATTGTAAGTGCGTAGTATTAAAGACAGACAAGCGAGAGAGATATATAGAAAATACAATTGTGAAGAAAGTGCAGATGTTTGGTTGTTTGTTAAAAATATGATATAATTGGAGCGGATGTTCATGCGGGCATGGTATTCCTATAATAGAAATATGATTTATTGGGAAGAAGGAAGATGTGGTATTATGATGGAGAAAAGAGACTAGAGTCCCAACCTCAAATCGAGAGTGAGAGGAGGAGAGTTCAAGTCGAGGGAGGAGTTAGGTGAGTGAAGGAGGAGAAGGTTCTCCCCTTTCTGATTCTCCCAATGACACCTCTTGTGCCCACCCAGTGCCTGCCCTGTGGGGAACACTCTCATGCATATGCTGCACTTGTGCCCTTCACCACTCTCCTCTTCACACTTCCCGCTACTTCCTATGCCCAACCCTATCCCTACATTACCAGTGTTCGCAAAACACCCCTTCACGTTCTTGTGACTCGCACGGTGCCCTCCAAGAGCCTGGTGAGACCCGAACACCCTGTTGCAACTGGAGCACTCGAACTGCCACTCATGAACCTGTTCCTCTTTCTCTTTCTCTTTCCCTTTCTCTTTCTCTTTCTCTTTCTCTTTCTCTTTCTCCTTGTTGTTGTTGGAATTGGCAAGCAGAAGCAAACAGGCAGCGACATCGTGGTCTTCCTGAGCCATTATCATGGTCATCTGTTGTTGTTGTTGCTTGTGATGATGCCTTCTTGCGTTGGGGGGAGGGTTGATCCCTCTCCAGTGACGCTCAGGGTGGCATCGCATGTGGCCGAAGAGTGCCTTCCAAGACCAGAACTTCTTGCCGCACTCGGTGCAGGGACGTGGCTCCGAGGATCTCTTCCACCCGTCCTCTTCCATTGACCTTCTCCGCTTCTTCTCCGGTTCTTCACCGCACTCAGAATCCTCCCTCATCCTTCAATTCAACCAAATCCAAAACCTTTTCCAATGGACGCCCCCTGCCTTATATCTCCCGACAGTTATTGTAACTTCTCATCTAGCAGTTTCTCATGCATCTACTATTTATTTTTTTTACATAATAAAATAAAATATTTTTTATTTATTTAAAAACAAAAAAGTCAGTTACTTGTCTCGTCACGTTGCTTCGTGCATGCTGTGCTATCTTTATGTCTCAGAGGAGTAAAGGCACGACGCACTCTTGCTTTCCTTCCATTTCCATATTTCTTTGAAAACGCATGGTGTTAGTATTTCTTTTCAGGTTGGTGACATTTCCAACTTCCATCAGATGCATGCAATGAAGAAACAAAACTTGAGCCTGCATGCATGTCTGGCCAGTCTGTGCTTGATCTCTTCGTGCTAATGCCACCACCAAAATCTCAGTTCTCACTCCTCTCGTAGCTTAAGCAAGAGCTGCAAGATTCCCCCACTTAAACATTGCCCCTCATCGGGTCGTGCTCATTTTACACCTTAATCAGTAGAGTTTAATTTGTATCCACCTTTTCAAACCACGATCCCACAAGTCACACTTGTAACATCTCATCTAATATTTCATATTTCAAAACTATTCACAAATTTGTTCCTTCTAAACTTTTGCAATTGTATAATATGGAAATTTTTTTATATGTTTTTATAGATATATTATTATATATTGTAAATTTTGATTACTCTTTTTTAACAATTTTTTTAAGAATATATTAATTTTCATTAAACTATCTATTATTAATGGATAAGAACTGTTATTTTTTGAAAATACAAATATGAGTTAAAAGTAGACATGAAAAAACTTAAATGACATATAAAAAACAATCACACCAACAACTCATATTTCATTAATGGTGATTCTTCCCAGCTTATCTCCGGTTTAAACAAATCCATATAGTGGTTGCTTTCGTTTTTTTATTCATTTCAAATATTTTTATTTAAACTTATTTATTATCATTAAACAGTATTTTAAAATTATATTTAAGTGCATCATGTCAATATAAAATTAAAGAAATATTTTTTATGATAAAGTTTATTTTAATTAAGAATATAATATATTTTTGATTTAAGTTTATCCTTTCATTTAAAGGTTCAGTTTGATATATTACTATCGTTTCTGCATGTACCATATTAGAAAAGAAGCAGCATGGATGACACATGCAATATATAATCACAATTGCGCATGAATTTGGACCGTTCATTCAAACTATTACAGTGTTGAATTGATGGTTGGAATGTGATAGCAGCAATTGCTATTTACAAGAAGTTCTTCAGGTATTCCTAAACCCAAAAACCCCAATGGGCTGTTTTTTCCAAACCCAACCACTGAAGGGGCCCATTTGAAGCCCAAATATAACGTCTTCACTGCACGTACAGTTCCAAACACACCGTTATAGTGATCCCCATTGTAACTTACCTGCATCCTCAACTTGCTGACTTCACTAAAACATGAAGTGTCTTTGCAAGCAACTTTTGTTCCCCTCATACAACCATCGTCACTGTCTCTTTAACATAAAAAAAGTGGATCAAGTAGATCATATAATAAAAAAACTGAAGCAATGAAGGATACGATCACGAATACACTCTTTTCGAATCTATAGCCAAAGATTTTGAGGGTATATATAAACTTGACCATTTGATTCGACAATAATATGCTTCAAATTCAAATGCCCATCTCATGCCCTTTGTCATAGATTATGGATTTTTTTAATTAAGGAAAAAATATTCACGTGTAAACCAGGTTTACTGTTACTAATAAAATACACATGACTCAATATCTAACGCAGATGCAATACAGATTCGTTGAGATCCATCGAGGGACCCTTTCAAATTTTTATTCTACTATATGGCAAAATTAAAATTTGAAAAACTCTGTCTGCTTACTTCAGAGAATTTCAATCGATGGATAGTTTGACTCACAAAACTCTGAACACAAAGAAGGCCATTGACTCTGCTTTCTAATAAACAACACTTTTTACCGTAAAATGTTGTAGTGTGAGAAATATATTTATGAAATTTCAAACAACACTTTGGTCATAGTTTTTAGTTGAATTATAGAAATTATAGAGATGATGAGAGTAACATAAAATAGCAGTGGAGGGTATGAAGGCAACATGCATGCATTAAATAATAATTGGTTTGAATGAAGGGCGTTGATAATAGTTATTATTGTATTGTTACTGCTAATGAAAGAGACCATGAAACAAAAAGAGAGAGAAGATTGAATAAAAGACAATTGTTGATAACATCCGTGTGAGATATGGAAATCCAAAACATAGCATAACTGTGTGAATGATTCAATGCGATCGAGAATCTAAAGCCTTACGATTGCCTATCTCGAAAACATGCACAACACTTGTTTATATTATTAGTATTTAGGATCCTCTTCACACTCATTGCCGGCAATGCCATGCTCATTTTATTTTTTGTTTAATTTGGTTTCCTGTTTATGAGACATGTTGCATTGCTATGAAAACTCATTTCATCACTATTTCAATACTAAACTAAAATTACATGTTAATGTCAAATCTATAGATTGTAGAGCCTAATCTCCGTTGCTCTACGAGGGAATTTGGAACTCGAGGAGGAGAAACAAGTCAAGGCCAAGATCCCAATAAGGAACCTCCCAAGCACCTTCCACCTCCACACACCATTTTTTTATTTTAACTTTCTTCCTTTACCACATCCACACATTTCTTTCTTTCTAACTCCACACAAGAAAAATGCTTCACAAACCATTATAATAAAAAAAACATGTCCTTTGTTTACCAAAAAATAATACATGTATCACTTAACTAAATACAATTCAATTATGTTGTTGGTATTATTAATAATATTACTTACAAAATACATAACATATTACAGTGATATTCTAATTTATTTTACTGTGATGTGAATCACAACTAATTTTAAAAAGAAATTATTTGTGATTGATAATATTTTTATCCCATACGTGACTATAATTCTTATTATAAAAGTTTTTTATGATAAAATAAATATTTTTTTAGAGTTACTTATGATTCATACGATGATAAAAATAAATGAGAAGATCACGGAGTTGTTAAGTTATAGATTTCATAGTCTTCTAATAATAAGATAACTTATTATATAGAAATGTTCCTTCACACATATTGATCTCATGATAGAGATTAAAATATCGAGAAAAGAAAAATCTAAAAACTAAAATGGCCGCCTTTTTATTTAGAAATCGAAAACATGGTAAAGAATATGAATGCAACTTAATTGATCTTCATAATACATTAATTGATGAAGCAGTTGAAGTTAAAGGATGGCACTGTGAATATGGGTGAGATGAAAGAGAAGCAAAAAGACCGAAAGGCAAAGGAGAAATAAAAAAATGTAGAAATAAGGAGAAGAGGAAAGGAAGTGGGCTAGGGTGTCTAAGTTTCACAGCATCTGACTGGGTTCTAACGTCACTCAACATAAACGATAGGTTAGATGTCAAATCACTCCAACATGCAAGTGGACGACTCAATCTCAAAAAGATATCATCATCGTTAATAATGCTCCATCATTCTCCTCTAATCTATAATTAATACTCATCTTATCATCACACAAAACACTCATCAAAGTAAAATTAGGTATACAAATTCCATAACTAAAACAAAACTTGGATATGGATACAATTATAAAATTAGGGCAAGCTGAATCCCGTTCTGCTTTTGGCTCTAAATTTTGTTTTTAAACCTTTTGTTCGTTTATTTATTCACTGTAGTGGCCATTGAAAACTGTTAACACGTTAAAATCAATTATTATATAAAACATCACAAGTTGCAAGAGGAAAGACCTTAACAAATCTTTTGCTTATAAAAGGAAATTAGAACTATCAAATATATTATTCTTTATTACAATTCAAGATTTTTTATTTTTTTCTTCCTTTTTTCCAATTTCTTTCTTTGCTGAGTTAGCTCCCACCTCCCACTTCAACCTTTCCATTTTCAATTTCCGTTCTCCTTTCAAACCCTAATCAATGCTACCTCGATCAAAAGCTTGCATTCTTGGACCTTGATTCCGCTAAAGTGATTGAAGTTAAATATCATGAAGAACAGCAACGCCCTATATCCATGTTCTGCGGGAAGCGCTACCGTGCACTCTGACACTTGTAGCCGCGACCAGAAGACATTTAAGTGTTAATGGCAAATGAAGACTTGTGGAACTTAAAACTCATTAACAATTACTCATCAACACTTATTTTTCATTTATTAATAATTAACGTTTTAGAATTTCAAACCAAAACTGATTAAGTTTTCTCAATTATATCCTTATTTAAATATTTTTTCTATTCCATAATATCGGTAATTTTAGTTTTTTTAGAAAAAATAAATTTACATAACGTTCTCAATTCCAGTCAAACACTGGTTATTTTATTTATAATTACTTCATTTTTTTTAATAAAAATAACGTATTTGCTGGGAAAATAAGATCATTTAGTAAACTTATTTTAGAAAAGCAATATATTTATCAGTGTTTTTCTATTTATGTAAAAAAATTAATTTCAATCATGATAGAAAAAATATCTCTCAATTGTTAATTGTTATCTTATGCTTACAAGAGACTGAAATGCATAGAGAATAACAATAGTTATACCATTTCAAAAGATGTTTCTTTTAATAGTCATTTTAATTCTTGACATTTATTGTTTTTTTTAATCAGCAACTTCACATTTATTGTTATTGAACAAGTTTATAAATAACCAATCAGAGCACTAGTTTATTATCAATAATAATTAAGACACGTTATATATATATATATATAAAAAAAAAAAAAAATTATTCCAAATTAAAATATAAAAAAAATTTTTAAATATAAATTTAAAAATTTTAAACAAAAAATATTAAAAATTTTTTTTTTTATATTATAATTAAGA
>Ga0099824_1003908_pt1 | contig 21601 bp, 8 predicted proteins | sample SiratrowhiteBW_FD_76837 | JGI IMG/M metagenome (GOLD analysis project Ga0099824, IMG submission 76837) | Root nodule microbial communities of legume samples collected from California, USA - Siratro white BW | ecosystem: Host-associated > Plants > Roots > Nodule | place: USA: California... | reverse complement strand
TTTCAATTTTTTAAAAAATTAAAAAATTAAATTTTTGTTAATAACAAAAAAAGATAAAAAAAAAAAAAAATTTAAAAATTTAAAAAAAAAAAAAAAATAAAAAATATTTTGTTCATTAAAAATAAAAAAAAAAAAAAAAAAACTCGAAACAACTACCTTTTTCGTGTCCTTTTTCTAAATTCACTCAAGAACGAGAAGCATTGATAGAAAAAAGCATACCATAGCTTTAGATGCTTCAGTGGCACCTTTCTTTTGTAAAGTGAACACGAAACAATGATCTTTACCTAACGAGAATATATATTTTCTCTTGTATTATAACAAAGTGAACCTGAAATTCCCTAATCCTTTCCTTTTTTATTTATACAATGAACAAATTTGACACATACCTAATCCGTTAAGAAAGACATATACCCAAGAAAAAAATGTCTTTTTTTTTTTTTTTCTGAAGAAGGGTTGACAACAAATCAGAGTTGTTATTTAAGTAATATCCAGCAGAAAAGTAGTAAAATTTAGGTTTGCTATTATTGTCCTTGGAAAATGGATGCTTGTTTCTTGGGAAGAACTATGGGTGGTTAATGGATTTATGACCCATTCGGAGGAAAATAGAAGAAAAATTACGTGGTTGGTTTAGGTTAAAAGCGCTACAGTGCGCAGTTTCTTTCACCTAGTAGCAAAGTCTAGAACCATATAGAATAGAACAGAATACCGAATAGTACGATGCTGTTCTCTTTTGGCCCACGAACTCGATTCAAATGCTCCTCTACTTCCACGCTTCTTTCCAATGTGAATAAATTCATACATACCCACATGGTTTATTGCAAGTGAAGTAACGTAGCACGCAAGTATTATTGTTGCAACATGGCGACGAGTGGGTCGGAGAAGCAGGTGATTGTGGCTGGAATCGACGACAGTGATTTCAGCATGTACGCTCTCGGATGGATTCTCGATCACTTCCTAGCGCCAGCCCTTAATCTTAACTTCAAGCTTGTTCTTGTTTATGCCAGACCTTCGGTTTGCTCTACGGTTGGTTTTGTCGGCCCTGGTATGATATGAATTCCAATCATGGTGGTGTTGCTTTTAGATATAATAACCATTATACCACTTCTAAGCTCATCGTGATGTTTTGCAGGAGCCTCTGAGGTTTTGCCTGTTGTCGAAGCGGATTTGAAAAGAACAGCTGCCAAAGTCACTGAAAATGCTAAAGATCTATGCCAGAAGAAATCTGTATGATGATATCACTTTCTGTTTCCAAAGTTTGCTTATTTTTCAGCCTTATCTGAATGCACGTCTTTGTATGCATGCATATTGTTTAATAAGTCATTAGTTTTAGTACAATACCCTTTTATAATTTTCTTTTCTATCTTTTCTCTCCACATGCAGATGAACATGAAACATTTTCTTTAGTTTTAATGTTACAGATTCCATGTAAGTTTATTCTTCTAGTCGGGTATAAAAAGGTAATGAATACAAGAAAAGAAAAAAAAGCAACTGAAATTTGCCTAATAGTGCACTCATCCTGCTAAGAAAATGTGATTTGCCTCCAGTTTGAGGGAAAAGAAAGAGAAAATTACAGATAAGACAGGATGCTGCATATTTTTCTTCATTTTTCTTTTTTTTGAAGAACATCAAAGTTCTATATATTATGTGTGGATGGGTATACCTTTGAATTGTTATCTGATGGCTAATTTAAACAGGTAAAGGACGTATCAGTGGAGGTGATGGAAGGTGATCCTAGAAATGTTCTTTGTGAGGCTGTGGATAAGTACCATGCTTCAATGCTGGCTGTGGGTAGTCATGGTTATGGGGCTATAAAAAGGTACATAGGTTCATTTTGATCCCAGATATTTTTCTATTCTTTTGCATGACAATTTCTTTTTTTTCTAAAATGTGTGAATGAGGTAAGATATAATACCATGAGTATGCTAAATTGTTTTCTGGCATTCTCAACTGAACCAACATCATCGCAAACTAAAACTTGAGAAGAAAATGAGTGAGGTATATTTGTGACCAATTAGCAGACCTTAAATCCAGCTTTGGAATTTTGCTTTTAGTATAGTCTATAAATGTTGGTTATTTGTTGGTAGTGCATAGTCTTCTTTTTAACACATTATAGTGTAGAATGCCACGTGTTTACTCTTCAAAATATCTTATTCTGATTTGCTTTAACTTTGCAGGGCGGTTTTAGGAAGTGTAAGTGACTATTGTGCACATCATGCACACTGTACTGTCATGATCGTGAAGAAGCCAAAGCAAAAACACTGATATTATCTATGGCTGCACTACTTCAATGAACATAAATATTTTCAGCAAAAGGGAAAATGAATGTTCTTAATATTTCTTAATATTTTTTGCTTCATGACTATCTGAACTTTGAGCTTCAGGTTCACTTTTACTCTTTGATTTTCAAAATTAGAACCGATAAATAATGTATGCAACACAATATTTTTTTTCTCTTCCCAGCCACCTGTGGTGCTTGATTTATTTTGTTCAAGAGCAGTTTGTTTATATAAATGTTACTGTTGTGTGTATATAGATATATAACTCTCTGAAACTTGTGATTCCATCGCATCAAATAGACTTGTTTTTCTGGTATATGGTCATGAGATTTTGAAGTTATTCAAATTGTCAAAACCCTTCATTAATTCTAATAGCTGAATTGGTCATGCAGTCTTTTTTTTATCGGCAATTTCCTTTATTTATTCTTTTAAAATATTTGTGCGAAAAAAAAAATAAAAAATATTTTATTCTTAACTTGCAATTTTAATTTTTTTTCTTGAAAAAATAAATATTTTAAAAAATTATATTCTTTTTACTTATTTAATTAATCATCCTACTCATTTAATTAATCGTCTTAGGATGGATATTTTAGAGTTTTAATACTTTTTCTATATATAACCGACCGTAAGACTTTTAATTCAATTTTACAAATTATTATTATTTTTTTAATTTTTTATAGTTTTTTATAATAAATTACAGTAACACTTTTTTAAATATAAAATTATAATAATTAGAGAAAAAAGTTAAAAGCTAATGTTTTATTATGTTTTACAAAAAAAATTATAAAACATTATAAAAATTATTAAAATAATCAATAAATAAAATAAATTTTGTATTTTAATTTATAAATATATAATATTGTTGAATATTTAGTTAGGTTGAACCAATAAATCATACCACACCACTATAAAAAGTTTACAAAAATTAATGGGTATGGTAAGCAGGATGGGCCAACTTGTGTACACTGCGATTATATAGAGGCAAATTCTCCTTGCAATCCCGTGTTTTCTTCCTGCACCATGATACATACAAAAATATAAAAAATGTTTCTTTTGAATTTTTCAATTTGGAAATGTGAAATCTAAATTATATAATTCAAAAGTTTAATATGTGATTATTTATATTTTGATTGTATAGTTTAAAATACAAATGCACAATGCAGAATAAGAAAAATTTTCATGTTTATTTTTCATATTGTTTAAAATTTTCTTGTTAATTCTTCATATCCTTTTCTTGTTACAACTAACATCAGGATAAACAGTAATTATCTTATAGGAAGTTCAATTTTTGTACCCTTCTTTGTTTTTCAATAACTTTTTACAAACCAATTAACAATATCACAAGTAATGGAATTGTACTTTTATTATGAACATACAACTTTCTTTCTTTTCATTTTACATATGCAATCCATTAAACAAAGGTGCAAGGGTGCCATGACTAAGAAGATGAAGAGGGGATTTGTAGGGTTTATTAAAAGTAAAATGTCAATTTTCTTCCTCTGTAATGGTGCAGGAGGAAATAACCATAGTGGAGAGAAAAAAAAAAAAGGTTTTATATATGACAAATTTATAGAGGTTGATGAATTTAAATCTCCAACATGCCTTACAATCTGCATGGCCTAACCCACACAACCATCCCCACTTAATGGTAAAAAATAGAAAAAGTAATGAATAAATTGATGGAATTCATTATTAATAATTAATATTTGTAAATAAAAAATATAACTTGTTTTTAAAATTTATCATATAATAATTATTTATTAAATATTATTTAAACCATAAATTATCTAGATATTTGATTTTTTGTACTTAATCAAATCCTAACATAAATTCCACTCAATATATATATATATATATATAAATCATAGAAGTAATTTGTTACACAACAATAATTTCACTAATTAAAAAAAATCACAAAATACGACTTCTTTGATTTTTTTTTTTAAAAAAATAGGAAATCCAGGTTGTTACTCCAATTTAAAAATATATAAACCTAAGTGGAGAATTAAATCACAACTTCTATAATTTGTTTAGTTAATTAATACTAAGTAGTGCACCAAAACGATTCTTATGTTAAAATAAAAAAAAAAACAAGTCATATTTTTTAAACACGATTTTTCTATATAAAATCATATTTTAAAACACCACTTACTCATCAAATATAAAAAAATAAAGTTACTTGTAATTTTTGTGATAAACTTGTCCCATTTAGAAAAAAAAATTGTATCAACTTTTGGCAACAACTTATTTTCCTTTTATTTCTATTTATATCCATGCAACCAATGAAATTTTTCCTAAATAATACATTTAAAAAAAAAATATCCAACTAGATTCAGAGGCAGTTTATTTTTCGAAGTGAACCGATTCAACTTCCACCTCCAATTTTCCGGTGGTTTAAATCCAACGGGGATTCGATTTCATGAAGTTGAATTTTGAGTTTTTTAGGGTCTGGGGAGGGAGAAAATTAAGAAAAAAATGGGGGTTTGAACAAACACCTTGTGGACACCAAAAAATGTACAAATAAATTTCAAATTGAAGTAGGTTTCAATCTATCTTGTTTCTACCTTATGTTTTGAAAAGTTGATAATCCTGTCTAGCTCAACAATTAATATAATCACTAAATTGTAATTTTATAATACTTTTGGTTTGATTGAATGATATGAGATTATATGGTCCTTAACATTTTCAACACTCAGTTTCATCAGGATTTAAAATAAAAATGAATTTTACTTTATTAAATTTTCTCACATCTTTGTATTTTATGAGCCATTAAAGTAAATTTACTATTTACACTGTTGTTATAGTTTTACTTTGATTGTTTGGGCCACTAGCCCACCTATGCCCCTTTATTGGGCCTGAGCCTGAGCTTCCAGAGGGTCTTTTAACGTTTTGCTCACTTTTAACGTTTTGCTCAATCACGTGCGCAAAAGGGGATCAATTCGTCACTTCTTTTGAGACTGACTTAGTTCACGTTCTCAATTTTTTTGGCATGGAAAGAAGTCGAGAAATCAGAAGAAGTTGAGATATTCAAGATCAAGAAAGGAGCGAATATCAAACAAAGAATAGATAGGAGCATCGGCAAGAAGCGCGAAATCCCAGGTATGATTTCAGAAATTGAGAATTATTATCGCATGATATTATGATATTATGTTCTGTTTATCCTATTCATTACACCCTCGCCCAATTGATCAATTATACTGTAATTGATCGAATTACAGTAAAAACTTAATCTAAGACTTCCTCTGGAGTCTTATTCTTCCGATTCAAACTCGTAGAGAAACCCAAACACTTGCACCTCAGTGAACCTTAAAATCTCGCTCCACCATCGCGGCCTTGTGCCACTGCCATATCTCTGCGACACCAAACAGCAACCAGAAAAAGAGCCCTCCGCGACACCAAGCCCCATAATCACAACAATCCCTCTAACCACCATTCTTTCTTCATCTTTGCCGCGATTCGATACCACCACTACCGTGAGTTCCGTCGCACCGCCATCATGGTTTCGTGCCTCTCCACCGTTTCAAACCAAACCTTGCACCTCCACTTTTTATCACCGCCACTCTTTCTTCATCTTTGCCACCACCAACCGTAACCGCCGTGACCCCGCGTCTCACAGCTGCCTACGCCGGATAATCATTGTTTCACTTTTTTTTTTTTATTATTTCCAAAACATGTTTTCAAATAAAAAATAATACAAATATTTTTGTCGTGCACTATTGAAAATAGAAGTCGCGATAAACATCTAGTTGAAATCAGACACATTTGGTTTTGTTTTTTTTTTTTTTTTCTCTACCTCTAAGTTCTGAAAACAATTCAAAATTCTCTTAGAATTTGTCTTTCCAGAAATCAAATTTTAGTAGGCTTTCAGTAACCGAATGTCCAATTGAAAGTGGGAATTCAGTTATACGGAGACCGAATTCCTATTAAGAATAATCAATCCATCAAATTAGTATTAAGTAATTTTCTTTTTAAGTAAATTGAGGGTAGGGATGAAAAGGGGAGAAATATAAAGTGAAGTTGTTTAGATGTAGAGAAACGGAGTAAATTTGAGTAAAAAGTTTGTAGTTGGTGTGATTAAGTTTTTATTTATTTGTTATTTTTATTTTAATTATATCATATCAATTAATTATCTTATTATAATAAATAAAAACATAAAAATTAAAAATAATTTGATAAGCAATACGTATTTTTACTCAATTTTTTGCATATATGTAAACAAAATTATGCGAAAAATGTTGTTACTCTTCTTTCGTAAATATTTCGTATTGTAAAAAAAATTATGAAAAAAACGGGTAGTTTGTTTCAGTTAGTATTTTGAGGCTCAGTTTAATTAAAATTATGAGATTTTGGACCGTGAGATTGTTAAGATTTGTTGAATTTATCCATCTCAATTTTTTACCTCTCTGATTTTAAAATTATAATATTATTTTTATCTTTTTAAATATTTTATATAAATATAGTTTTTTGAAAGTTTTATTTTTTTTAATTTAATTTATTTTAAAATAGTACTTATTCTACCTTTTTTATTTTTATGTTTTTGAAATATATATTTATATTTCTCAATATTTTATTTTTTAAAATATTATTTTTCATATTTAAATAATTTATAGAAATATTATAATTTTTTATTATTTATAATGTAATTTTTATTTTTTTCAAACAATACATTTTATATTTTTATATATATTTTTTTCAACTTGAATTTTGATCTTATTATATTATTTTTAGAATATACATTCTAAAATTCTATTTTAGTAGGAAGACATAAAGTCTCAACTATTGCTTAAATTCTATTTTTTAATTTAATAGTTTCAAATTGGTATATTTAAAATTTGAGCCTCGATTATAGAATATTGGATTGTGGAATTGTTGAGATTACGATGATGATTATTTGGATATGTTGGACTTATCAATCTCAACCTTTTATTTCTTTTATTTTAAAATTATAATATTATTTTTATCTTTTTAATTGTTTTTATATAAATATAACTTTCTGAATTTTTTTATTTTAAAATATTGAAGCATTTATTTATACTTCTAAACATTTTATTTTTTTTAAATATTTTTTTTCATATATAAATGAATTTATAAAAGTATTATAATTTATTATTCTTTATAATGGTAATTTTTACTTTTTTTAAACAATATATTTTTACACTTTTATATATATGTTTTTCAACTTTGAATTTTGACTTTATTATATTCTTTTTAGAATATACATTTTAAAATTCTATTTTAGTAAGAAGGCATTAAGATCTCAACTATTGTTTGAAATTTTATTTCTTAATTTGATGCTCTCAAATTGATATATTTGAGATTTGAGTTTCGGTTTAATTAAAATTGTAGGATTTTGAAATGTGGGATTGCTGAGACTACAAGATAGTTGGACATATCTATCTCAACTTTTTGGCTCTTTTATTTTAAATTTATAATATTATTTTTACCTTTTTAAATTTTTTATATAAATATAGCTTTATGATTTTTTTAATTTTACTTTATTTTGAGACAATACTTATTCATTTCTTTTATTTCTATGTTTTTGAAACATTTATTTATACTTCTCAATATTTTACTTTTTTAAATATTATTTTTTCATATTTAAATGATTTTGTAGAAATGTTATAATTTGTTATTGTTTATAATTATGATTTTTACTTTTGCAAACACACATTTTTACATTTCTATATATATTTTTTCAACTTTGAATTTGGACCGTATTATATTTTTTTTTAATTTTCTTTTTCTAAAAAGGCATAAAGGTCTCAACTATTATTTTGAATTTTATTTTTTTGAATTTAGACCGTATTATATATTTTTTTTTAATTTTCTTTTTCTAAAAAGGCATGAAGGTCTCAACTATTATTTGGAATTTTATTTTTTAATTTGATGGTCTCAAATTAGCATATTTGAGATTTGAGCCTGGATTTAATTGAGATAGTAAGATTTTAAATTGTGACATTGTTGAGACTGAAATGATGATTGTTTTGATATATTGGACTTATACATCTCAACATTTTGCCTCTTTTATTTTAAATTTTATAAAATTATTTTTACCTTTTTAAATATTTTGATATAAATATAACTTTTCGAAACTTTTTTCTTTTTTAATTTTATTTTATTTTGAAACAATACGTTTTTTGTTGTTTTATTTATATGTTTTTGAAGCATTTATTTATACTTCTCAACATTTTATTTTTTTAAATATTATTTTTTCATATTTAAATGATTTTATAGAAATATTATAATTTGTTATTTGTTATAATGATTATTTTTACTTTTGCAGACAATACATTTTTATATTTTTATATATATTTTTTTTAACTTTAAATTTAGATCTTATTATATTATTTTTAAAATTTTATTTTTTTTAGAAGTTATGAAAGTTTCAATTATTCCTTGAAATTTTATTTCTTAATTTGATGGTCTCGAATTGGTATATTTGAGATTTTAGTCTCGGTTTAATTGAAATTTTAGGATTGCTAAGACTGCGATGATAATTGTTTTGATACGTTAAACTTATCCATCTCATCCTCTTGCCTCTTTTATTTTAAACTTATAATATTATTTTTATCTTTTTAAATTTTTATATAAATATAGATTTTTGAAATTTTTTCTTTTTTATTTTACTTTATTTTAAAAGAATACTTATTCTACTCTTTTATTTCTATATTTTTGAAACATTTATTTATACTTCTCAATATTTTATTCTTTTAAACATTATTTTTACATATTTAAATAATTTTATAGAAATATTATAATTTGTTATTTGTTATAATGATTATTTTTACTTTTACAAAAAATACATTTTTACACTTTTATATATTTTTTTTTATTTTTAATTTAGATCTTATTATATTTTTTTTTAAATTCTATTTTCCTGAGAAGGCATGGAGGTATTTTATTTCTTAATTTGATGGTCTCGAATTTGTATACTTGAGATTTGAGTCTCGGTTTAATTGAAATTGTGGGATTGCTGAGACTGTGATGATGATTGTTTTGATACTTTGAACTTATCCATCTCAATCTCTTGCCTCTTTTATTTTAAACTTATAATATTATTTTTACCTTTTTAAATGTTTCTATATAAATATAGATTTTTTAAATTTTTTTCTTTTTTATTTTACTTTATTTTAAAAGAATACTTATTCTACTATTTTATTTTTATGTTTTTGAAACATTTATTTATACTTCTCAATATTTTATTTTTTTTAAATATTATTTTTTCATATTTAAATGATTTTATAGAAATATTATAATTTGTTATTGTTTATAATGATTTTTATTTTTGTAAAAAAATACAGTTTTACACTTTTATATATATTTTTTCAACTTTTAATTTAGACCTTATTATATTTTTTTAAAAATTCTATTTTTTTAAGAAGGCATGAAGGTTTCAACTATTGTTTGAAATTTTATTTCTTAGTTTGATGGTCTCAAATTAGCATATTTGAGATTTAAGGCTCGGTGTAATTGAGATTGTAGGATTTTGAATTATGAGATTGTTGAGACTGAAATGATGATTGTTTTGATATATTTGACTTATACATTTCAATCTTTTGCCTCTTTTATTTTAAACTTTGTAATATTATTTTTACTTTTTTAAATATTTTTATATTAGTATAACTTTTTGAAACTTTTTTTTTTTAATTTTACTTTATTTTGAATCAATAAGTTTTTTGTTCTTTTATTTCTATGATTTTGAAACATTTATTTATACTTCTCACCATTTTACTTTTTTAAACATTATTTTTTCATATTTAAATGATTTTAGGGAAATTTTATAATTTTTTATTTATTATAATGATTATTTTTACTTTTGCTAACAATACATTTTTACACTTTTATATATATATATTTTAATTTTGAATTTAGATCTTATTATATTTTTTTAAGATTTTACTTTTCTGAGAAGGCACAAAAGTTTCAATTATTGCTTGAAATTTTATTTCTTAATTTGATGGTCTCGAATTGGTATATTTGATATTTGAGCCTCAGTTTAATTGAAATTGTAGAATTGTTAAGATTGCGATGATGATTATTTTGATAAGTTGAACTTATCCATCTCAACCTCTTGTTTCTTTTATTTTAAACTTATAATATTATTTTTATCTTTTTAAATATTTTTATATAAATATAGATTTTTGAATTTTTTTTCTTGTTTATTTTACTTTATTTTAAAGGAATATTTATGTTTTTAAAGCATTTATTTATAGTTCTCAATATTTTATTTTTTTAAATATTATTTTTTATATTTAAATGATTTTATAGAAATGTTATAATTTGTTATTGCTTATAATGATTTTTACTTTTGCAAACAATACATTTTTACACTTTTATATATATTTTTTCAATTTTGAATTTAGACATTATTATATTTTTTTAAAAATTCTTTTTTTCTAAGAAGGCATGAAGGTTTCAACTATTGTTTGGAATTTTATTTCTTAATTTGATAGCCTCAAATTAGCATATTTGAGATTTGAGTCTCAAGTTTATTTGAGATTGTAAGATTTTGAATTGTGAGATTGGTGAGACTGAGATGGTGATTGTTTTGATATGTTGGTCTTATACATCTCAACCTTTTGCCTCTTTTATTTTAAATTTTGTAATATTATTTTTACTTTTTTAAATTTTTTTATATAAATATAACTTTTTGATACTTTTTTCTTTTTTAATTTTACTTTATTTTGAAACAATACGAGGTTTCTTTTTTTATTTCTATGTTTTTGAAGCATTTACTTATACTTGTCAACATTTTACTTTTTTAAACATTATTTTTTTATATTTAAATGATTTTATAGAAATATTATAATTTGTTATTTGTTATAATGATAATTTTACTTTTGCAAACAATACATTTTTACACTTTTATATATATTTTTTTAACTTTGAATTAGGCCTTATTATATTTTTTTAAAATTTTATTTTTCTTAGAAGTCACGAAGGTTCCAATTATTGCTTGGAATTTTATTTCTCAGTTTGATGGTCTCGAATTAGTATATTTGAGATTTGAGTCTCGGTTTAATTAAAATTGTGAGATTGCTAAAACTGGGATGATGATTGTTTTGATACGTTGAACTTATCCATCTCAACCTCTTGTCTCTTTTATTTTAAACTTATAATATTATTTTTACCTTATTAAATGTTTTTATATAAATATAGATTTTTAAATTTTTTTTCTTTTATTTTATTTTAAAAGAATACTTACTCTACTTTTTTATTTCTATGTTTTTGAAGCATTTATTTATATTTATCAATATTTTATCTTTTTCAACATGCTTTTTACATATTTAAATGATTTTATAGAAATATTATAATTTGTTATTGTTTATAATGATTTTTACTTCTGCAAACAATTCATTTTTACATTTTTATATATATATTTTTTCAACTTTGATTTTAGACATTATTATATTTTTTAAAAATTCTCTTTTTTTTAAGAAGGCATGAAGGTTCTAACTATTGTTTGGAATTTTATTTCTTAATTTGATAGTTTCAAATTAACATATTTGAAATTTGAGGCTAGGTTTAATTGAAATTGTAAGATTTTGAATTGTAAGATTGCTGAGATTGGGATGATGATTGTTTTGATATGTTGAACTTATAGATCTCAACCTTTTGCCTCTCTTATTTTAAACTTTATAATATTATTTTTACCTTTTTAAATATTTTTATATAAATATAACTTTTTGATATATTTTTTTTAATTTTACTTTATTTTGAAACAATACTTCTCTTGCTTTTTTATTTCTATGTTTTTGAAGCATTTATTTATACTTCTCAACATCTTACTTTTTCAAACATTATTTTTTTTATATTTAAATAATTTTATACAAATATTATAATTTATTATTTGTTATAATGATAATTTTTACTTTTGCAAACAATATATTTTTATATATATATTTTTTTAACTTTGATTTTAGATCTTATTATATTTTTTCTAAAATTCTATTTTTCTGAGAAGCAATGAAGGTTTCAATTATTGCTTAAAATTTTATTTCTTAATTTGATGGTCTTGAATCGATATATTTGAGATTTGAGTCTTGATTTAATTGAAATTGTGGGAATTCTGAGACTGCGATGATGATTGTTTTACTACGTTGAACTTATCTATCTCAATCTTGCCTCTTTTATTTTAAACTTATAATATCATTTTTACTTTTTAAATGTTTTTATATAAATATAGATTTTTGAAATTTTTTTCTTTTTTCTTTTACTTCATTTTAAAAGAATACTTATTTTATTCTTTTATTTCTTGTTTTTAAAACATTTATTTATACTTCTCAATATTTTACTTTTTTAAATATTATTTTTTTATATTTAAATAATTTTATAGGAATATTATAAATTTTTATTGTTTATATTGATAGTTTTTACTTTTTCAAACAATATATTTTTACACTTTAATATATACTTTCTTTTTTAACTTTAAATTTAGAACTTATTATATTCCTTTTAAAATTATATTTTTTTGTAAAATGGTTGTTATTTTTATTAACTTCTCCCGCATAATTTTCTATGCATTACTTAAAGAGTGATGACGTTGAGAAGTTTATAATGTTTTTTTTTTGTTTTAAGTTTTTGTATTCTGGTTTAATATTAACCTATTAGTTATCATTAAATCTATCTATGTTGGACTTTGGGCTAATTTTGATTGAATATAATAATTAATCCACCTAGATGCATTCAAAAAATTAACTTTACATTATCCAAATTAAAGTTTCTGAATCCACACAAGATTTAATATTGAAAAGATTAACTTTACATGATCCAAATTAAAGTTAATGAATCCACACAAATTAGGAATTTTGAGTTTTATCACTTCACATGAAACCAAAATTCAAAACTGAATAATGATTCCACCATTTGTAACGTGAAGTTCTTTTCTTGTAAAAATCTATTTTTATGTAAAAATGATTGTTATTTTCATAAACTTACAAGAAGTTTGCTAAAGTATAAATGTATTTATAGTGTGAATACTTAGTAATTATTGTGAATTTCTTTTAAGTTTCTCTAAGATTTAGCATAATTTAGTATTTATAGTGTGAGTACTTAGTAATTATTGTGAATTTCTTTTAAATTTCTCTAAGTTTTAGCATAGTTTAGTTTGATGTTTAATTGTGTTGAAATAGATAGATTCCTTTCCTTACTACCATATATATGTTGAGGTAGAATACAAATTGCATTCATATGTTTGTATATATTTGAAACAAGCTAATTAGTATTTTGTAGAAATGTATGGATGGTTTCTTGTGTTGCCTCTTACTTATTTAGTCCTTTAATTTCACGGTTGGTATTAGTCAGTATGTAATTATGTTCAACTGTGTTGTGATACGCATGAGATTTATTTCAAGTAATTGTGTGAATATGAGGATCCATGAATTCTTAGTTGAGTAAAAATGGATATTTGAATATTAGCAAACAGATGGATATCTAAGACAGAGATGTTTATTAGTGGTATGTTTTCTCTTAGTTTTCCAAATCTTTACTTACTGATTTCTTTCATTTCTTTTGGTCATTGAACTTGTGTGTCAGTATAGGAGCAATAATAGTTTCAGAAGGGTTGTCCATCTGAACATATAAATCATATCTCTTTCTAGTTTGTGGGGGCTTTCTAATTCGATTGACTGAGCATTAATTTCTCATCCGATATTTTTTATGATTCCGTTAAATAAAGGTTTTACGGGTAAGTTTTTTTAATAGACCCATGTTGTGTTGACTGTGAAATTGTTTTTATAATCTGTTATTGAAGGAACGTGTATCACTATAAAAAAAAAGGTTGTTTAAAGATCAATTTTTAACTACCAAATAAAATAATTTTTAATTGTGACAAAAATAGTTACCAAATTAGTTTTTGATTGTTAAATAACTACAAAATACAAGTAATGATTGAATTTAGTGACCATTATATACTAATTTAGAATCTAATGACATATGCCACTAAAACTTGGTATATAATATTAGATACCAATTATTTGACTTAATTAGTCACTAAATTTAATCATTCCTTCTATTTTGTAGTTATTTAGTAACCAAAATTTAATTTGATAACTATTTTGATCATAATTAGCAACTATTTTATTTGGTAGCTAAATATTGGTTTCTAAATAGTTTTTTTTCTTATAGTGTATGAATATAAATTTTCATTCTAAGAAACATAATGATCGTAATAATATTTTTTTTCTTTGTATAAGTATGAGAAATGAAGTAGTATGGTGTTCGCATGGTTATTTCTGAGAACTTGTAGGGTTTGAAAATTTTAACTATTTAAACTGGACTTGTTTGCTTGATTTTACAGGATTTGTGTACTTTGCCATTATTCCAAGTTACGAAACAGGTATAACTAGGTACATGCTATATTGATTGATTTAATTACGTAACTGTGATTAATCATCATGTCTTGTTCATTATTGTTTTACATATATGATCCAACTTTTCATCCTAGAGTTTGTGCTAGTGTTATTGATGAGGAATTTGAAAACGAATGCTTTTAATAATTAATTATTATTATTATTATGAGGTTAAAGGGAAGTGTTCATGTTTTCAAGATTGTGTTTGTGTTTTCAAGATTGTGTTTTTAAGATTGTAAACCTTAAAAACGCTTTTTACATTGGATTCCTTTACATTTTTATTTTGGATTCTTTTCTTTATATAAAATTTTAGATGTTATTCTTACTATTTTCTTGGGCACAGGCACTTTAGTCTTGTCTCATTGAGATGTGGATAAATATTTAATTTGGTACAGAATCTTGATTAGAAATTTGGACACCGGATGTAATTAAGAAGGCTTTTTTTACATGTTTTCATAGTCCGTTTTATAGAAATAGAAATTTCTATTTTGGTTTTGTCTTGATAAGATTTTAAAATCCTATAAATGCATTTGTAATATTGTTTATGAATGTTCTTGAACATCTGATCCTATTGATTTTGGATCGTACGAACTTATATTGGAAATGCATCTAGATGATTTTTATTATTCATTATTTCAAAAAATGTGATCGTTGTGCCTTGATAAAATTCAAAGATTCAGAAGATGTATTTGTAATTTAGTATGTATTTGTAATTTAGTTGTTGAATATTTATCTTGTGTTGAACATGTAATGTTGGTATGGATCCTGCAAACATAATATTGCAAAAGCACTCTAGATTTTAGATGGATTCATTATCCATATTAAAAGATTAGAAGATTGAGACAAATTGGCTTGTTAAAACAAATCCTAAAATTGTAAAGATGTATTTGTAATTTGCTATGTGTCAGATGTCGTATGCAATGTAAAATTAATATTGGTAATGCATTGAGATGAAATCATTATTCATATTCGAAAATATGATTGGTAGTTTGGTAGTATTGTGCATTTTTCTGATAAGACATGAAAGACCAATTATTACTTGAAATTTTATTTCTTATTTTGATGGTGTCAAATTAATATATTTGACCTGAGATTAAATTGAAATTGAGATATGTTTTATTCTTGAAAAGGGGTCTGACATTATTGATTATTAAGATGACGGGTAGTTTGGTACTATTGTGAACTTGTTTATAAGGTATTAAGGTCCAAACTATTGATTAAAATTTTATTTTTTAATTCGATGGTGTCACGATGGTTTGAATTATTGCTTGAAATTTTATTTTTTAATTAATGGTGTCAAATTGGTTTATTTGAGACATTGAGCGTGGATGTAATTGAAATTGTTGGATTTTGGATTGTGGGATTGCATTGTTTTGACATGTTGGACTTATCCATCTCAACTTTTTATCTCTCTTATTTTAAAATTATAATAATTTTTTTTAGCTTTTTAAATATTTTATATAAACATATTTTTTTGAAAATTTTAGTCTTTTTAATTTAATTTATTTTAAAACAATACTTATTATAATTTTTTTATTTCTATGTTTTTGAAGTATTTATTTATACTTCTCAACATTTGGTTTTTTTAAACATTATTTTTTCATATTTAAATGGTTTTATATAAATCTTATAATTTGTTATTGTTTATAATGATAATTTTTACTTTTTCAAATAATACACTTTTACACTTATATATATATATATATATATATATATATTAACTTTGAATTTAGATCTTATTATATTTTTTTAGAATATAATTATTAAAATTCTATTTTTCTAAGAAGTCATGAAGGGTCCAATTATTACTTGGAATTTTATTCTTAATTCGTTGGTCTCAAATTGATCTATTTGAGATTTGAGTCATGGTTGTGGGATTTTGAATTGTGGGATTGTTGAGAGTGCGATGATGATTGTTTGGATATGTTGGATTTATCTATCTCAATTTTTTGTCTCTCTTATTTTAAAATTATAATATTATTTTTAACATTTTAAATGTTTTTATATAGATATAGTTTTTTGAATTTTTTTTTCTTTTTTTAATTTTACTTTATTTTGAAACAATACTTATTCTGCTATTTTATTTCTATGTTTTTAATCATTTAATTATATTTCTCAACATTTTACTTTTTTAAACATTATTTTTTCATATTTAAATGATTTTATAAATATATTATAATTTGTTATTTGTTATAATGATAATTTTTACTTTTGCAAACAATGCATTTTTATACTTTTATATATATTTTTTCAACTTTGAATTTAGACCTCTTATATTCTTGTTAAAATTCTATTTTTTCTGACAAGGCATAAAGATCTCAACTATTGCTTGAAATTTTATTTTTTAATTTGATGGTTTCAAATTAGTATATTTAAGATTTTAGCCTCAGTTTAATTGAAATTATGAGATTGCTGAAGTTTAATTGAAATTATGAGATTGCTGAGCCTGCGATAATGATTGTTTTGATATGTTAAACTTATCCATCTCAACCTTTTGTCTCTCATTTTAAACTTATAATGTTATTTTTACCTTTTTAAATGTTTTTATATAAATTTAGCTTTTTGAAATTTTTTCTTTTTTTAATTTTACTTTATTTTAAAGTAATACTTATTCTGCTATTTTATTTCTATGTTTTTGAAGCATTTATTTATACTTCTCACCATTTTACTTTTTTAAACATTATTTTTTCATATTTAAATAATTTTATAAAATATTATAATTTTTTTATTGTTTATAATGATAATTTTTACATTTGCAAAGAATAGCTTTTTATACTTTTATATATATATTTTTTAATTTTGAATTTAGATCTTATTATATTCTTTTTAAAAATTTTATTTTCCTGAGAAGGCATGAAGGTCCCAACTATATTACTTGGGATATTATTTTTTTAATTTGATGGTCTCAAATTGGTATATTTAAGATTTGAGCCTAAGTTTAATTGAAATTGTGAGATTTTAGATTGTGGGATTGCTGAGACTGTGATGATGATTGTTTTAATATGTTGAACTTATCCATCTCAACCTTTTGCCTCTTTTATTTTAAACTTATAATATTATTTTTACCTTTTCAAATGTTTTTATATAAATATGTTTTTTGAAAATTTAAAACATTTATTTTCACTTCTCAACATTTTACTTTTTTTCATATTTAAATGATTTTATAGAAATGTTATAATTTGTTATTGTTTATAATGATAATTTTTATTTTTGCAAACAAAATATTTTTACACACACACCTATATATATATATATATATTAACGTTAAATTTAGACCTTATTATATATATATTTTTTAAAATTCTATTTTCATGAGAAGGCATGAAGGTCTCAACTATTGTTTGGAATTCTATTTCTTAATTTGATGTCTCCAATTGATATATTTGAGATTTGAGTATCAGTTTAATTGAAATTGTAGGATTTTGGAGTATGGGATTGCTGAAACTAAGATGATTGTTTTGATAAGTTGGACTTATGCATCCCAACCTTTTGGCTCTCTTATTTTAAACTTATAATATTATTTTTACCTTTTTAAATTTTTTTTATATAAATATAAATTTTTGAAAAAAATTTCTTTTTTAATTTTATTTTGAAACAATACTTTTTATGCTCTTTTATTTCTATTTTTTTGAAGCATTTATTTACACTTCTCAACATTTTACTTTTTTAAACATATTTTTTTTCTTATTTAAATGATTTTATATAATTATTATAATTTGTTATTATTTATAATGATAATTTTTACTTTTGCAAAAAATACATTTTTACACTTTTATAAATATTTTTTTCAACTTTCAATTTAGACCTTATTATATACATTTTTTTAAAATTTTATTTTCCTGATAAGGCATGAAGGTCTCAACTATTGCTTGGAATTTTATTTCTTAATTTGATAGTCTCAAAATTGATATATTTGATATTTGAGTTTCAGTTTAATTGAAATTGTAGAATTTTGAATTGTGGGATTGATGAGATTGCTATGATGATTGTTTTGATACATTGAACTTATCCATCTCAACTTTTTGCCTCTTTTATTTTAGACATATAATATTACTTTTACCTTTTTAAATGTTTTTTTATATAAATATAGCATTTTAAAATTTTTTCTTTTTCTTTTACTTTATTTTAAAACAATACTTATTTTACTCTTTTATTTCTATGTTTTTGAAATATTTATTTATACTTCTCAACATTTTTCTTTTTTAAATATTATTTTTTCATATTTTTATAGAAATATTATAATTTGTTATTATTTATAATTTACTTTTCTAAACAATACATTTTTATAATTTAATATATACTTTTTTTTTTAACTTTGAATTTAGTCCTTATCATATTCCTTTTAAAATTCTATTTTCCTGTAAAATGATTGTTATTTTTATTAACTTATCCCGTATAATTTTCTATGCATTACTTAAAAAGTGATGTTGTTGAGGAGTTTATAGTGTTTTTTTTTTGTCTTAAGTTTTTGTATTCTGTTTTAATATCAACCCATTATTTATCATTGAATCTATCTATGCTGGACTTTGGGCTAATTTTGATTAAATATAATAATTAATTCACGGAGATGTATACAAAAGATTGACTTTATATGATCCAAATCAAAATTACTGAATCCACACAAGATTTAATATTCACATTACATGAGACCAACATTCAAAAATAAATAACGATTCCAGCATTTGTAACTGAAATTCTTTTCCTATAAAAATTTATTTTCCTGTAAAAATGATTGTTACTTTCAGAAACTTACAACAAGTAGAAATGTATTTGTAGTTTGAGTACTTAGTAACTATTGTGAATTTCTTTTAAATTTTTCTAAGTTTTAGAATAGTTTAGTTTGATGTTTAATTATGTTGAAATAGATAAATCCCTTTTCTTACCATATATATATATATATGTCGAAGTAGAATACAAATTGCATTCATATGTTTGTATATATATATGAAACAAGTTAATTTGTATTTTGTAAAAATGTATGGATGGCGTCTTACTTAGTCCTTTAATTTTCATGGTTGGTATTAGTCACTATGTAATTTGTGGTTATGATACGCATGAGATTTTTTTCAAGTAATTTTTGAATCTGAGGATCCATGAATTCTTAGTTGAATAAAAATGAATATTTGGATATTAGCAAACAGATAGATATCCAAGACAGAGATGTTTATTAGTGTTATGTTTTCTTTTAATTTCTCAAACCTTTACTTAATGATTTCTTTTATTTTTTTTGGTTATTGAACTTGTGTGTCAGTATACGAGCAATAATAGTTTCAGAAGGGTTATCCATCTGAACATATAAATCACCATCTCCTACTAGTTTGTGGGGGCTTTCTAATTCGATTGACTGAATATTAATTTCTCATCCGATATTTTTTATGACTCCATTAAATAAAGGTTTTACGGGTAAGTTTTTTAATAGACCTATATTGTGTTGACTGTGAAATTATTTTTATCATCTGTTATTGAAGGAATATGTATGAATATAAATATTTCATTCTAAGAAACATAATGATCTTAATAATATTTTTTCTTTCTACAAATATGAGAAAAATGAAGTAGTATGGTGTTCGCATGGTTATTTCTGACTAAGGCCTGAAAATTTTAACTATTTAAACTGGACTTATTTGCTTGATTTTACAGGATTTGTGTACTTTGCCATTATTTCAAGCTACCGAACAGGTATAACTAGGTACATGCTATATTGATCGATTTAATTACGTAGTTGTGATTAATCATCATGTCTTGTTCATTTTTGTTTTACATAGATGATTCAACTTTTCATCCTAGAGCTTGTGCTATGTTATGATGGAATTTGAAATCGAATGCTTTTCATGTAATTTTCAGAATGTAATCTTACTATGATTGAAGGTAGATTGTCGTCTTAACTTTAAACTTTATTTCTGTGCGTTACTTGAAGAGTGAAGGTGTGGAGGGGTTTAGAGTGTATTTTTTTAGTTTTTTGTACTCTCTTTTAAAATCAACCTATGATTTTATCATAATGTTTAATGTTGGACCTTAGGCTAACTTTTATTGAATATCATAATGTTTAAAATTTTACTATTATCTTTTTATAGCTTCTTTTTTTATTTTTTTTATTTTAAGTATACTGTTTGATTTTTCTATATATTACTATTCTCATTTTTCTTAAATATTTAAAACATTACATTAGTAGATTAATTTTAATCATTAAAAAAGTTGTACTATAACCAACATTAATTTGTTAATTTTTTTTATTTTTTTTAAACATTTATCTTTCTCCACTATTTCATTTCTTTTTTGTAAATTATTTTTACTTATTTAAACATTTTTGAAAAAAATCATATTATTTTTCAGAAAGTTACTATTAGTAAGCTTTAAACCTTGATTTTGCACATTTCATTGCCTTTAGTAAATTATTGTTCGGTAAACTATATCGTTATAAATTTTTTCATATATATACATATATAGGTGTTTATTTTCATAACCTACTTTATATCTGTTATAGAATGTATTTTTTTTTTGTAGTAGTATGAGATACACACTAGTACAAAGTATAAGAAAACAATAAAATCATATAGTGTTTACATGTTTTTATGGATAAACATAGAAGATTTGTCTGTGTTCATATTTTTAACAAGATAAGAAAGAAGATGCAATCAAAAGAATAGACGATTTACAAGTAATGGAAGAAGAGAAAAGGGAAACTCGTGTAGTTTTGTTATTATTAACGCACCAAATTAAGGATATTAAACTTTCCTACACACAAAATAGGCACTTAAAAATATTGTTAGAAGTCTTGAAGGGTAAGGTTAAGCTTCATTGTAATTAATTGTGATTTTTGTGCTTTTGATGGATAGTCAAAACAAGATGACAAGGTTATAGATAACATTTGAAGGGTGAGTCCAAAACATTTCCTATCATCCATCTCCAAATAATTTGAACTCCTGATCATGTTGTCTGTATCAAACATAAGGTGCCAATAAATATATATATATA
>Ga0099824_1003907_pt1 | contig 21604 bp, 5 predicted proteins | sample SiratrowhiteBW_FD_76837 | JGI IMG/M metagenome (GOLD analysis project Ga0099824, IMG submission 76837) | Root nodule microbial communities of legume samples collected from California, USA - Siratro white BW | ecosystem: Host-associated > Plants > Roots > Nodule | place: USA: California... | reverse complement strand
TTTTAATTCTTTAATTCAAAATACTTTTCTTTTCTTTTTTTTAATCCTCTCTATCTTTTTCCAAAAAGTTGGTGGGTTGGTTCTCCTAAAAAAAAAAAAAAAAAAAAAAAGGAAAACAAAAAAAAAAAGAAAAAATTTTTTAATTTAAAAAAAAAAAAAAAAATAAAAAAAAAAAAAAAAAAAAAAAAAAAAATTAAAAAAAAAAAAAAAAAAAAAAAAAAAAAAAGTATAGAAACCTTATTCAAAAAATGTCATATACATCAATATTTACAAACTAATTTACCTAAATATTTTTACACGGTCAAGTGATAAAAAATTAGTGATAAATATGATCTTTAAAATAAATGTTATAAAACCACCGTATAAAGGATAATTTATATATTTGACTCACATTATACATTGTCATGAACTATTTATTTTAATTTCAAAATTACATCAACATTTTGTGTTTTTTTTTCTCCCTTTCATGATTACTATTCATATTACTCTCTACCAACTCTTGGTCATTTTTCTTTCTACTTAGTTTTCGTTTTCTGTCATCAATTATTACAACTATGAACTATGCCAGACACATGCATTGAAATTTAACCTAAAATATTATCCTCACCCTCGTAGAGTAATACATACATACATATATATATATATATATGTATATATATACTATTATATAAGAATATACTTATTTTGATAACTACCTTTGTCTCCACTTCTATCAAACCATCATATCCTTTAACTATTCTTAAAACTACTTACTAAAACAATTTACTACAACTTATATTTTTATCTTATTTTCTATATTTTTTGGTCAATCTACTAGATCGCATATTTATTATTTTTGTAATATTATGATTAATATTGACCTGATGATAAATTTTCTCACATGAAAGATCAAACTAATCTCTTCTTTTTCTATGTAACCTAAGCTTTCTTTATTTTGTTTTATAACAAATATATGAAGCCTTAGTTTATTATAAAGAGTATTGCTTGTAAATTTACATATATACATTATACATGGAACTCATTATTAAGATGGATAGCACGAGAGGCCACATGATGAGAATTTTGAGCACAAAAGATAAACAAAAGCTCAAAAGCAAGCATGATCCATGATTACTCAGAAAAAAAAGCATGGAGATTGTGTTAGGTCCATCTTTCTTTTTGTCACTATTTGGTTGCCCTTTTGCAGAGTGAATATCCATGTGGGTGAAGGGTTATTTATTTTGGTTTTGGTCACCCAGTAAGTGAAGTAACCTTTCCCAATTAATAATTAATATCCTAATTAATAAAAAAACAATACAATTGCACCAAATCCCACTAGGGCAAACTTTTGACAAATTTTCCTCGTAGGGTCTTTTCCCAAATTCATTATTTTGTTGGGTCACTTTTCATCGGAAACACTATTCCTAACAAATCAAAAACCACTCCAATGTCATATAATGCAGGCCAGGGCATGAACTGAAAGGGACAATAGAAATGCTGTTTTTTTTTTTTTTTTAATCTCCCTTTTCACATTACCATTTAGTGGCATAAATTACTATTTTATGAACGATATAACTTGGTCTCTTAAGATTCTCAATTAATCTCATGCATTTCATACATGTTATCTGGCTGTGGGGGGAAAAAAAGCAAGATGTTCCATTTGAAAAAGAAAAAGGGAAGGAAGGAAAATTAAAAGGAAAAGTTGGGGAAAAGAAAAAGTGGATGATAAGAATAGAAAAAAAAAATAATGTACCCTCTATTTAAGCTATAATTCATTGTTTGATTTTTGATATATATGATAAAATTTTCAAATACATGATGGTCACAATATTATGATAATCAAAATTTGGTCTAGTAGAAATGTAAGAATAGACTATATTTTCTTACCAAAACTTATAATCTAAGTCATTTAAAGTCTAATTTGGTATAACTTATTTGATAAAAGGCTAGACTTAAATTTTTATTATAAAAGAAGTTTATTTAATTGAATAGTTTAGACTCGGATTGTGAAAAAAGCCTATTAATTTAATATGTTAAATTACATCTTAAACGTTCGTATATGGTAATCAAATATGAATAACGTAATTTTAAATAACAATTTCTCACCCACTTTTACTACATTTCCAAAACTCAACTTATAAACTCAAATAATTTCTATTTACTTAAAACTCTTACAACTAATATATACTAGGTTCCTTTTTATGAGAGATATTAGTAAAAGATCATATCTAAAATTTTAACAACAAATTTATAACTAGTTTTACTTATATATTGTTTACATTTCATCTTTAATCAATTTGAGACTTCCAATTCACTTTAAATTCCTAACAATCTCACTTCTTTAAATATGATTATCTTCCATATTTAAAGACTCCTCTCTCAAGCAGAAATATTAATTAAACACGAATATTTTAATAATAACTATTTTATTGCATAGTCATTCTACAAACATTAAAGTTAAAGTTGATTTTAATGGTTCATTATCTTCTCATCTCATTAAACTCACAATAAAAATAATTTAAGTAATCCTTTAAAAGATTAGAAAAAGTTTCATAAAGTATAATTAAGCTTAATTTATTATAAAATTTTGATCCTTCGACAATGGTGATTATTTTATCACTGTCTCACTTATACTTTTTGATAGAAAAAAATGTAAAAATCAATTCCTAGAACTTAAAAAAAAATTCAGCAAAAGTTCAAAGAGAATTAATTTTAAAGAGATAGAGAGATTTAAAGATCAATAACTAAATACTTAAAATTTTAATGCATATACTCAAAATAATCTATAATTTTTATTTGTATGCTCTTCTAAAAAACCATATTTATTAAACTAAAATTGAGTTTTACTACACTTATTTAGTGGACAAGAGAAATCCAAGATTAAAAAGATGAGATAATTTTAAAATTGGAAGAGAGAAAACAATTATTACTTTTTTTTATTTGTTTAGCTGTGTAGTAGTTAAGAAAAAATATGTATAAAACTGATATATAAATATTTATAATATATGAAAAAAGTGTGTGAAAATACATGCAATTTAGTATATATACTAAAACTAAAATCGTCTCTAATGAGTAATTAATGGATGCTTACAGTTTACCTCAATTCATAGTTGTCCTAAAGTGTTTAAATTATATAATTGTGAGAAAGATTCGTTAAATAAAAAGTGAAATACTTAATTTCTAATTTATAATTTTCTTTTTGTAAGTAGCAAGATTTTGTGATAAAAAAAAGTGTGTCAATACGTTTTTAGCATTTCTTATATCGAAAGTATAAACCAGTAATAATTTTTGTTCGAAAAGGGAAATTTGAGCTCGATTTTCTGACATTTTTAAGAAAGACTAAACCCTAAAACAAAGTAACTAAGAGAAACATTTGAAACGTTTTAGGGATCAAAATATTGACCCCGTTTTGTATTTCTTTTTCTATTCTTAGAATGCATAACTATGCATTTTCCAAACAAATTTCTAACTACCACAATTCTTTTTGTTCTTATCAACATATGTATGACCGAATTCATATGTTCATTCTTCTAGTTCCCTCCAAAATCATTTTTCATCATCTCAAATTGACATGCATTTTGGACCAAAAGTCACGTCAGATCCAACTTTAATGGTTTGTTTGTTTAGTTGGATTAGAAGAATGAAGAAAAGAGCATTACTATTCATGGAGGAAGAAGTCAAATTTTCCATAGTTGGTGTCCTAACTTCTCCCCTTTTGACCCTAATTATTTGTTTTTCTCAAACTACTTTTCCATGTTCCTTGTCCATTTCAATTCCTCAGATTTTGGGAAAGGTAGTTAATTAATATTATTGCATCAATATTTTAATTTAAAGTATTAACTATAAAATTAATATTTTTTTTGAATGGAAATTAGTTATGAAAAAAAACTTACACATAAATACTCTACATCAATGTTATGACCACCTAAACAAAAATTTGAAGTTAATTTACTTAAAAAGTATAAAATATTTTTATAGATTTAAAAAGAGATAATAGGTTGTAAAAAATTGGAAACAATATTATTGATGCGAAATATCTACTTATTTTAGCAATGATCAATATATTTTTTTTTTAAATTTCTATTATTTTAAGTGAGATGTGATAGTTTTAATTAGCCATTTTTATTATTTGCAAGAATAGAAATTGAGATCTATTTAAGAAGTTCAAATTCAACTTTACCGATACTTATAAAAAAACACTTATAAAAAATGTTAGTAATATAAACATATTATTTACGTAACTTCGCCAAAAAGATGAAAGACATTTGATTGTCTTGAATCTAGAAATTCCATTCACTCTTCAAATTGCTATAAAATTAGAATGTGGCTCATTCAATAATTTCAAATTTGGCACAAAAGTCAAAGGGGTTATGATCGTGAGCCACATATTAAAACCCTAAGTCTAATGCAATTTGATCCTAAAATTTCTTACTTTATGACTTTTATGACTGGTTTCATTCTTGACCATTCTTAAACAAAATCAACTTATCTCTTTCACATCTAAATTCCCATGATTTTGGTTGGAAATTTCAATTAGGGTAAGCATCCCAAAAGAGAAGTTCATCCATTTCAAACCAACCTTATTTAGATTTTGTTAATATAAATTGAAGAAAAAGAAAAGAAGATAATGAGATGGGATACACATAACTTCCTATTTTGATGAATAAAAGAAAAAATCTTGCTATTTTCAGTTTCATCCAAACAGATTCAACATTTCAGAGACACAGACCTTTCTTAAAACCAGTATTTGGGTTGCAATTATTCTAAAACTGTGTGTGTGTATATATATAGAAATATCCTTGTAAAAAATATGTATGTATATTTAGCTTTCTGTTTTAGTAAAATTTTGACTTCAATTTTTCTAAACCTCTATATTCTTAACAATGCTTTTTACGAAGTTTAAATACAACAATTGAAGTCAATTACAATGTGATTAAAAATATCAATTACGAATATAATAAATGTTGCTAACTTAAGTAAAATTATTTTCTATATAATACAATTTATAAATAAAAAACAATACTTTTCATACTCTATTTAAAGAATTATTTTTTTACTAAAACCATTAATAAATAATTTTATCATAAACTTTTAACGTATCAGGAAGCAACTTTGAATAAACACTCTAAAATTACTAACTATTTTAAAATTCATATCAATATATAATTGTCACTGGACCACAATACAAAATTATTTTATTCTAACAAAAAGCCCAAATTTTAAGATATTAAGGTTTGTTTAAATAAATTGCTATTTTTTTAATATTTTTTTCATACTTAGGCACTTGAAATCAAACTTCTTTGTAATCATGATGCGCACCAAGATTAAGTTATTGTAAAGAAATATCACAAAATTTCAAAGATGAAAAGTTATAATTCTAAAAACCACAATCTAAAATATTAAAAAAAAAACACGACCCATTTTTTTAAGAACAAATTTCGGTGTCTATATTTTAAACTTTTACACCTACAGACAAGACAAGCTACCATAACAACTTTTTCTTGTGTTAAACATTAAAAATTGAAAAAGTATAATAGGAAATTTCTTGAAGCAAGTTGGATTGTTAAATCAAATTTGCCCAAATTCTAAAAAATGGGTTAATTAAGAATCACACATAGAAAAATGGAAGAGAGGAATTGAATGAATGGAGCAGCTACAATGCTTCCAAATTTAAAATCCCCTTTAGTCCACATTCCACTTTCTAAAATTCTGATACCACTTTTTTAACACCAGACACCAATCATCAAACAAACCAAACTCACACTTCAAAAACCCACACAACACAACATTTCTCTCAAACAACCTCTTTCTCTCTCTCTCTCTTGTTATTACTGCACTGTTCAATCAAGTACACCCATCATCTTCCCTCTCTTCACGCCTGCTCTAGCACTCAATTTGTGGCGCATGCTAGTAACTAGTACTGGTTTTAACTAACTGACGCTTCTTCCCTTGGAACATTTTCAACCTTCTTCTTCCTCCTCCTCTTCCCATCATGCCACACCTACCTTTCTTCTCTCTCCCAATGTTTTAACTTTCTTAAACACCCTCTGACTTCTCCACTACCTCTTCCATTTACATCATTTCCTTTCCCACCCTTCCTTATTTATCAACATACCCCTCAAACAATTCAACCAAAGATTGCAACTTTGATAACCCTTTGGCCTTTTGTTCTTCTTCCTCTTAATGGGTTTCCCTCCAATTTCCCTCATCTGTTCTGGTGTCTGAGCTTCGGCTTCGGGTTTCACTGTTCTATGTTCCCAAAGGTGTAGCCTTTTGGGGTGTGGAAGTGGGAGTGTGGGAGTTGTTTTTGGTGTTGGCACATCCCATTTTGAAGAAAGTGTGTGTGGCTGCAGCTATGGTTGCAGAAGCTTGGATTGTAAAGATGGGTAACCAGGTAAGTTCCAATCTCAAGCAAGCCCTTCTTCTTGAAACTTTGACAAAGAGGAAGCAGAACCACAAGAGGTCGGAGACCAAAGAGACCATAGGTATTCTTTCTTTTGAGGTAGCGAATGTGATGTCCAAAACTGTGCACCTCCACAGGTCGCTGTCGGAGTCTGAGATCTCAAAGCTGAGGAATGAGATCTTGGGCTCAGAGGGTGTTAGGAATTTGGTGTCCTCTGATGAGGGTTATCTCCTTGAGCTGGCTCTGGCAGAGAAGCTTGAGGAGTTGAATAGGGTTGCTAGTGTGGTCTCCAGGCTGGGGAAGAAGTGCTCTGAGCCTGCCCTGCAAGGGTTTGAGCATGTGTATGGGGACATTGTTGGTGGGGTTATAGATGTGAAGGAATTGGGGTTCTTGGTTAAGCACATGGAGGGAATGGTGAGGAAAATGGATAGGTATGTTAGTGTCACTCGGAATTTGTACAGTGAGATGGAAGTGTTGAATGAGTTGGAGCAAGCAGTGAAGAAGTTTCAGCATAACCAGCACGAGGAGAGTAGGAGGGCTTTTGAGCAGAAGCTCATGTGGCAGAAGCAAGATGTGAGACATCTTAAGGATGTTTCCCTTTGGAATCAGAACTTTGACAAGGTTGTCGAGTTGTTGGCTAGGACAGTTTGTACCATTTATGCTAGGATTTCTGTGATCTTTGGAGAATCCGCTTTGAGGAAGAATACCCTTGGCCTCGGCCTCGGTGGAGGCTCGCCGGCATCACAAAATGAATCCGGTTTTGTGTCTGGAAATATTAATCTTCAGACAAATTCAGAGAGGTTGAAGCGCAGTCAAAGCAGGAGAAATCGATCTAATTCTGGTTCGGTTGGGAGAACGGCTGCATCAGAGAGAAGGGGAACTACTAGTATTAAGCCTCAGATTGATTTGAGAAGAGGTGATTTAGCACCTCTTCGACCTGAAGATTTTGGTTTTCCATGTGGAACAAGTCCAGGGAGACTTTTCATGGAGTGCCTGAGTTTGAGTAGCTCAGTTTCAAAATTTGATGATGCTGATGATGGCTATGTGGTGAACCGGGAGGACCAACATAGTAGCTGTAGGAGTGGTGTGATAGGGAGTAATAGCATGAAGAGGGAGCATGTGTGCTATTCTGGTATTCTAAATCATTCTCAAAATGGTGTTCCTTTCACTGGAGATCTTAGGCAAGTCAAATCTGGTGTACAAAGTTGCTCTACATTAGGTCCCAAAAGTAGGTTAGTTGTTTATGCTCCTCCTTCCACACTTGGAGGCTGTGCTCTGGCATTGCACTATGCCAATGTCATAATAGTCATTGAGAAGCTGCTTCGCTACCCGCATTTAGTTGGGGAGGAAGCAAGGGATGATCTATATCAGATGCTACCTACAAGCTTAAGGCTATCCCTGAAGGCCAAACTGAAGTCATATGTGAAGAATTTGGCCATATATGATGCCCCTCTTGCCCATGATTGGAAGGAGAATCTTGATGGGATACTCAATTGGCTTGCTCCACTCGCCCATAACATGATCAGATGGCAAAGTGAGCGCAATTTTGAGCAACACCAAATTGTTAGCCGGACAAATGTTCTTCTACTTCAGACATTATTCTTTGCTGACAGGGAAAAGACTGAGGAATCAATCTGCCAACTTCTTGTTGGGTTGAATTACATATGCCGGTACGAGCATCAACAGAACGCGCTATTGGATTGCGCTAGCAGTTTTGATTTTGAAGATTGCGTGGAGTGGCAGTTGCAATGTGGAGATTCTTTTATCAGTTGAGTACATTTTGGATTTTAAAATCTTCAATATGGTGGTGAGCATTTTCTTGATTTTAAATATCTTACGAGGATATCATCTCTATACAAAGTGGAACTAAGAACTTTGTTCTTTGAGGATTAATGTTGTTGAAGACTTGGAAAGCATAATTGTATTTATTTTACAGTTTGACTTGCATTGGATAAGCAGTCAGTCATATTTATAAAGGGGCATAGAAGTTCATGCTGAACCTGTATATATTTTTATGTACAGATTGCTTATTGCTTAGAGCTTGCTTTGTTAGAAAGGTATCATGAATAGCACAGAAACTAGTATTGGTTTCTTAATCTTTAAGCCGGTTTTGATTTGTTGGTACTTGTATTTCTATTCTGGTTCTGTATCGTGACCAATTCATAGTGCCTATTCAAAGAATGAAAGCATACTGAAATTATAAATTGCTATCTTTTGCTTAGAGAGGAGTGAGGAACTTTACATTTACATTGTTTGAAATTCGCGGATAGTACTTACAAAGGGAAATTTTGTACATGGATGGTGTCACTCTATTGGTTATCAATCTATTAAAGATGTTTGTTCCTGTTATAGGCCCTTGAACTAAATCACAAATATTGGTAACTTTGTTATTGAATCTGCTACGTTTGAACCCTCAAAGCTGAGATTTTGTCTTTTATAAGTTAGATCTGTGTTGCTGTTGTAGAAAAAGCTCTCTGAAAATTGAACATTAAATTAGCAGCTACTTTTCACAATCATGAAAAGATGCACAAACAATAATTCTACGAAGATTCTTTGAATTTCTTTTCCACAAGAAACTTCAACCTTGTGAGATATCTAAAATTTTGTACATGTAAGAGAATCAGCTTCATTCTGCTGAAATCTGTGGATTTGTTTCCATTATGGTGCTTGAGAAGGGTGTACTACAATGGTGTAGGGGCCAAGATGAGATTACCATATTGATGAAAGGAGTGACATGTGATGTCACTGCACTGTTTGAATCACTTTATAACTAACATAGGAAAATCTCACTGTGACAAGACTGCATTGACATTGCTGATCCACCTGTGTGATATTCATTTATATCACAGCTGAAACTTTATTATCTTCTGCTTGATTTTGCTTCCTACGATACCTCTCCATGCAGTATATTAAATTCATGCATCGACTTTAGCACCAAGCTAATATTTTCATCAGCAAATCATAAAACAAAATTGTTAATGCCCTGAAAATAGTAAAAATATGTGATATATGTATGAATAAATAATTTATTCAATGATGGTATAATTTAGTCACAGCTATTAGAAAAGCATGGATGAAACATAAGAAAGCATGATTTTGAAAGATTCATAAAATAGATGTATTTTGGGATGAAGGAGAAAGGTGAAAGTGGTGTTATTTCTTGTTTAAGCATATAAAGTGTCAGATCTGAGTTGAATCCATTTGTTGATTTACTGGTGTATTATTATCTTAGTGGGAACAGAAACAGTGGCTACCATGTCAGTTGAATTAATATAATTAATTGGTAAGTCCAGGCTGGTAAAGTAGATGGCATGAAGTGGAGAAACATAGGTGGGTAGAAGAGGGCATTCATTGTTTCATTCACTCACTTTGGCAATAAAAAGGGCTTCCAAAGAGTGTGAGTGTGTAGTTGGATGCCATTAATCTTTTGTGGGGGTTGGCTTGGGGTTGTTTTTGTGGGGGTTCTTCTTCTTCTTCTCTCATCACTTGCTTTTCATTATGTCACACAAAATCAAAGGTCCACACTGGTTAGATTCTTCTTTTTCATTAACAGATGTCTTTGTTGGTGGTGTTCATCAAATCACACCCATCCAAATGTCATGAAGTTTTTTCATAAATATGTTTTGAAAATTACTTTAATAGGCTAAATATGTTTTTGGTTTCAAAAATATGTTTCACTTTTTTCTTTTGTTTATTCATAATTTTTTTTATTGTGTATTTTTATTAACTGTGTTGAGTGGTATTTTTATTTTGGACTTTTCTTTGAGTCAATGAGGAATTTTTGTACATGTTTTTATGTGATGACAAGTCAAGTTTGCAAAGCCAGAATGACAACAGGGATGAAATATAATTTTTTCATGGTCCTAAAGTTCAAAAAATTTATTAGGAAGCTGGAGAAAAACTCCAACATATTTTCTGATGAAAATATATATTTATGTTTATTAAAATTGAGACGTTTTACATTTATTAGAGATATGATTAAAATAAAATATTAGTAACCAACAATCCTCGTCTGTTTATATGAATTTTAATTAGCTCTAAATTTAAATTATTAGAAAATTTTATTTATATATAGTATTTGTAATACTTTTTTCATTTTTTATGTAACAAATTATTTTTTTTTCATTTTTTAATTTTTAATTTTAAAGAAAAATTCTGTTTCAATGAATGTATTTGTCAGTTTAACATTTTAAAATTATATTAAATATTATTATTTCAATTAAATAATGTTTGAAATGTCAGATAAAAGGTAAACAAGGAAAAAAGCATAATAACATATGAATAATTCTAATAAAAATGAAGAGATTAATTATTTTCTTAATCCGTATAATATAACTTTAAACTATAAAGGAAAGATATAATAATGTCACTATAATATTTTTAAAATATAAGTTTAACTACCATTTTTATTATGACTTATTACTTTTTTGCAAATTTTGTGTCTAACTTTTATATATGACACATTTCCCCTATTTTTTTTATATACAATTTAAATTTTCATTTTTTTTATCATATTCCTATTAAATTCTAAATAGCACAAATATTTTCTAACAATTTTAAATAAAGTTATTAGAAAAGTCAGCCCTATCTAATCTAACAGATCACTACATTTTTTTTCGGGTTGACTAAATGGACCATTTTAGCCTGTTTTAAAAAATTTAAATAAAAAAATAAATATTTTTAAAAATTTTGAGTCATTATTAAATGTAAAATTAGGCATAATTATTTAATATATTGACATAAATATAAATTAATATATATATACCTTTTTAAAATATAATAATTATTTTATCAAACAGATCAATTCATAAGCCTATGAACCAATTTAATATAAATTCATTTAGAACGAGTATTAAATGGATCAGACAAAAAAGGGTCCAGTTTAATTTAGATAATATTGTTTTAACTTAACTTGACCTATTTTATTAGTTTTTGGAACCATCTCATCATACCAAACTTATTTTTTACTGCTATAGTTTTAAATTGTGAATGAATGTATGTACCTATTTAAAAATAAGTGTAATTTAATGTAATTACGATTTTTACTAGTCAATATTAATGAATTTTATTTCTAATTTGAATATTTATTGCAGTTCTTACTAATGTGTTAAGAATTGAGATATGATATATGAAGGATTCTTTAAAGAATTTTTTTTAAAACCAACTACCACTGTATTCAATTACACAAAATCTTTTACATCACAGAATTTGATTACAAAATGTGCAAAAAAATTAAAATTTGACAAAATAAAAAAAATAAGAAATAATACAATTAAACCTAAGATATAATCATGTCAATTGAAAAAGCCATGTCTCCAAAAATTTGTTTCCTCATACATTATTTCTGCTCCACCAATTTCAACTAAACCTTGAAGTCAATTGAATATGGGTGAATTGCTTTTAGGGTTCTAACATAAAGTGTAGAGAAGTGATTAATAATAGGTTGTTGTGTGTTTGGGAAGCACTTATAACTTGTCCACCAATATGGTTTCTGGTCAATTTTGAATTAATGGCTTCTTTTCAGCAATGAGTCCTATTCTACCACTCAAACTCTTCCCATTGTAGTAAGGTCATACACAAACTTTGTGTTCAATAAATGTAAAATTGGAACCAAAAATTTAATCTCCAAACTTTGATGAGAAATTATAAATAGTGATTTTGAATAGTGCAAATGTATTTTCTCTCATTTTGTTTTTTAAGTAATAAACATACATGGGCACATGGTTATGATTTAGAATTTGAGGAGTTGGTTTAAAAAGATTTATTTTAGAATATTCACTAAAAAGGTTATTTTAGAATGAAGTTATTTAAAAGCCTTGTACGAATAATAAAAAAAAATAGTGAGCATTAGTTCTATGGTGTGTTAGGCAAACTAATCAAGCATGAACTTTATTATTAAAAGAACAAAAATGGTGTGTTTGAATTGTTGATGAAAAAGTATATTATTTTAATGATCAATTATATATAATTGATAGTTATAATATGTGATAATCACAATTTTAATAATATTTTTGAAAACAATATTTGAGATGACTAATTATGTTTGAATGCTACAAAAGTTAATTTTTACATAAATAGAAAGGTATGTGTGAAAGTAAAATAATTGTTTTAAAAAACCGTATATTAACCCAAAAAACACATTACTAAGACAAAACCTTAAAAATTAACATTATTATTAAACTAAATCTCAAACTTTTAATAAAAAAAAGTAGCAAGATAAACACTTAAAAAAAAAATCTAACTTTTGTGGACATTAAAATTTCAAGGATCCAAACTACATTATATTTTTAAGAGTAAGTGGTTCATGTGTAATTTTATTATCTATGCATGCTTATGGTCCCCACCAAAAACTATTATAGCTTTCTCAACTTGAATATTTAACCTACTTGTGCGTCTCACATGAAGAAATTGCATGTGCACACTTTCTTATCAAACTTATAAATTTTTTCCAATAGCTTCCAACACCTCTTCATTGGTTACTTTTCTCCCTAGATAGATGTGACTCATTTTTTCTTCATCTCATGCACCCAATTATATAAGCCTACTTATGTTTAATCTTCCAATCCCATCAACTAAATACTTTTAAATTAGGTCGAATGAAAAATAAAAAATTTAAACAATAATATTACAGAACATTTTTACAAATTACTTTGTACATAAAATAGTTGTAGTTTATTTGTTCAAATAAATATTTAAGACAACTTATCACAAGAGGAAAATAATCGAAATAAAAAAAAAAGTTTTTTAAATATATAATTTATATTACCCACTCATGATGTAACTGTTAAAATTTTTATGTAGTTTTTTTTCTTGAATATTTATTTTGATTTATGTAGAAGGTACTTTTAATTTATAAGAAATTATTTCAATTTTTTTTTAATTTTCTATTCATATAAATATTACAAAGAAATTATTCAAGCATACTTTTTTTATAAATAAGAAGATTAAGAGTACCTTTAGCTCAAATAATTTCCCTAGCCATTTTGAAAAGAAAATTCACATAAAGTGATTTTTTAATTTGTTTTATTAAAAAAAGTTAATAAACCTTGAAGAGAAAAAATTTAAATAAAAAATGAAAACAACTTCATGAATTAATATATAGTATTTATAATAATATTCTTAATAAGTAAATTTTAAGTTTTATTCAATCTTATATAAAATGAGATTTACAATTAGTTATAAATTATTGAAAGATCTTATTTTTTATTAAAATTAAATTTTTAATAAATATATAAGATTTTTTCAATATATATATTTTTTTCAAAAATATATTTAAGTGTAATTCTAAAATCCTCTTTCACCTTATGTTAAACTTTACCTCGTTCATGCATCTATCTATATTAGGTGAGACTAATCCTGTTTTCTTATAATAATTATTCTGATATAATATATAAATAATTTGAATTGATTAAATGTAAAACATTTTGGTTTTTACACTTAAAATTTAAATTCATAAGTAAACAGATATCAAAAGATACGACACCGTATGGACGTGTTCTCGTTAGTTATGAACCCAGTCCAGTTTCACACCGGTTTCTTTCTCGGATCTCGAAAAGAAGAAAATTTCTCACCGTTTTGTCACAGTTTTTCAGCATCTAAACAAGAACAAGATCTCATAATCATCAAATTCTGGGCGGGTCCTGAGACTTATTGCGAGCAATGAATTACAGAAGGTTCGTTTTCGAGAAGACACATTTTGATCTTTAATCTGTTCTTTCAATTTTATTTTATGCGTTTTAATTTTTAAATTGTAAAACCTAATGCACGGCCTTGGCGATCTTGCGTTCATGCCATGTGTTTGTGCTTTGTTCATTCGCTGATTGCAACCCTTGGTGCGGTATGAGGTAGAAGTTATCATGTCTGCTAGGAAAGATGTCAAACAATTGCTAAATGGTTACTGGTTATGAAAAATAAGAGGGAGGATTTTAATAGGGTGACAAGTTTTGGAAAATTAGAGGTTTTTGAGTTCAAACAAGATTGTAAGCTGTGGTGCGACAGGAAGGTTGTTTCTTAGGGCCGTGGGTTTAAATACTGGAAAAAACTTGGAGGGGAAAGGCCGGGCACACACTACAAACCACAATGCATCTACTCTTTCAAACAGGGGAAGTGAAAACTAGTTTATTTTGTTTATAGCTTGACTTAGTTTAAATTGTGGTTTGTTGTCTTGTTTATGATTATGAAGGAACTATAACCTTCAGACTATCTCTTTTACTTCACATCCTGAGCTGGTACCCAATCTAGGTTTTCTGTGCAGTATAGTATATTAACAGGTTTTCAGGAAAAAGAATAGGAATTTTGATTTTTTAGGAAGCAGAGTGGGTGAGGATATGATTCAATTGCAATTTTCTTTTATTTATCTCCATATTTTAATTTCAACAGTGCTTTCTCATTCAGTTTACAAAGCTAGATTTGAACTTGTTGCTCTGTTCTCACCCCCTGAGATGCCAACTTTAATTAACTATATTAAAATTTTAAAATAAATAAAAATGTTTATATTGAAAATCAGGATAAAAATTTTCATATCAAGCTCCTTACTGGAAGATATCCTGCTATATATTTTTCGTCTTGGTTGTATGAGAATTTTATGTCTGAGTCCATGTTCAAGTAGAGTAGGAGATTGAGTTAGCGGGCTTTTTCTAAAGTGGCTTGTTTGTTAAAATAATACTTGTACTTTGGATTCATGGCCGTCTTGCTCATATAATCTTCACCTTTTTTTTTCTAACCCACCAATGTGAGACCTGTTCTTCAACACTTCACACAAATTCAACTAGCTTGACACAAGTGTGACTTGTCTTCAATTTTCAGCCTGGGTTTAAGTTTTGGGCCTCAAAGGCTTCAAGTTTTGCTTTCATTTATTATAGTGGCTTTGTGCTACTTTTTTTGAGTTTTCAAGGCCGGCTTGATTTTATTTTGACAGTATTCTTTTGTCCTAGCCCTATAAATATACAAGTTTTGGGGTTTTCACTTTTGTTTGCTACTCTCTTTTATGGATTTCAGGTCTTCCCTATGATAGGGGCAGTGATGCCATAATAACAGAGTATGGAAGGATTATTCATTCTCTTATTGATTCCAATAATCGAGGAGAGGACATATGTAGGCAGAGTAGAGAACCATAAAAGGAAACGAAAAATATGCAATTTCAGAAATAAACAAAAAGAATATTGGTTTGTAATCCCTTAAATCATGTGATGCAACAGGATCACATAACATATGAGATTGCCTTCCAACGAGTTGTATACCTTTTTCTTGTGTTATTTCAAATTTAATGTTGTCACCATTTGTTTTACTTACACTCTGCTGTAAAATTTGTCTGTCTTAAGATCTATATGACGGAATTATTACCAAAAGAAATCTGTAAAATCTATTATCTGAAGTTGAGTTTGGTGAGGAAAATTCAATTGGTCTAATTCTGTCAGCAATAGGTTATAGAAAATTGTGTGTTTACACGACATATGCTATCATTTTCCATGTAAAGAGTGTTGGTAATAGCTTATCTTAAGATAAATATTCTGTTTGATTATTTTCAAATCAGTTCCCCCATAGGACCTTGTCTCTGATAGATTTTTTGAACTGCATTTTCTCTTGCTAAATTTGCTTTTGCAAATCTAGAATCATCTTGATTCATACTGCTTCTCATGAATATTTCTTCTCGTGGTTTTATAATTTATTCAGGAAGCAATTATTTTCTTCTATTAGGCTTTGATGTTTTTAAGATGATTTTTTCGTTGTTCTAAATTTTTATGAAATATTATATTAACTCTCATAACTGTGTAATTTTTAAATGCAGAGATAATCGTTCGTCCAGATCATCGCTTGTAGATGGTTTTGATAGTCTGGAGGAGGGTGGTCTAAGGGCTTCTTCCTCTTACTCACGTGAAATTAATGAGCATGATAATGATAAAGCCATAGAGAATTTGCATGACAGAGTTTCCTTTCTGAAACGAGTAAGTTTTATCTATCCAAGTACTGTTTCACTTTTGAAGTATTAAATGAATTCTGGTCTTAATCACACCTGGCTATATGAATTCTTAGTTCTGACTAATGAAAGGTTCATGGAAAAGTTCTGCTAGTGTTCAAAATATTTCTTGCCGTGGCTCTATTTTTGTTCAAGTTTGGCTATACGTTTGACACATGTTGTTTCTACTTTGCCCAATACCGTTTTGGATCATTCTATTGGGAAATGTCTGCCTTGTTTCTAATTTTCTGCTCTATTGTAAAAGCGAATGCGTTTGTATTTCTGTTAATAGGCATCAGTTGATTTGTAAATAAGGGGTTCTGAATTTATGTTAACTCCAGGTCTGGTAGTGCTTGTGATTAGTTCATCAAGGTTATGTGTGTGCGCATGTATGCCATGGCCTTTGTTCCTTTTTAAATGTCTTTTATGGTTGATACAGGAATGGAGAAGTACGATTAATGTTCTCATTTTTATTAAAATTATTATCTGATTTTATATTATACCATTTACCTCTCTAATTAAACAAATAAATAAAATTTTCCGTCACTTATTATATTCCTTTGTCTTTCGTGATAATTTCATGATAAATGTGTAAAAATAATTAAAAATTAGGTGTAGGTAAGAGTTTAATTGATATTTTTCAAAATATAGTAATTAATATTGTCTTGAACTTTTAAAATTACGAATAATAGGGCACAATATTTTTCTGAAAACTGATAGTGAAAGGCGTGAAGGTAGCAGTTGCTGGTGAAATCTCATCCATTTAAATAGAATTTTTCTTTCGTATGGGGTTTCTTTTAAATTATGAATGATTGGTCAGTTACTAATTTAAAGTCTAAGAAATTATTTAGCGTATTGGTTTCTTTGGATAAGGTTCTAAATTCTAATTATTCATTCACTAATTTGCTTAAAGGAACCACTAAAATGTAATTATCTGTTGATTTATATTTTCTTGGACTGATAATATTTACTTGAACAACAGTTAACAGGTGATATACATGAGGAGGTTGAGAGTCATAACCAGTTGCTTGATCGGGTGGTATGTAAACAATACACTTCTTGTGTTTCTGTGAGAAACTCTTTTCCCTTATTCTAATGGGCTTCCTTTTAAATTAGGGTAACAAAATGGATGCCTCTAGGGGTATGATGATGGGAACCATGGATCGATTCAAGAAGGTAATGTTTTTCTGCATTAATGAGCCTCATTTTGTCTTCTTTTGACATGATTGGAAAATGATTTAGTGTGTGGAAACCGGATTTTGTAGGTTTTTGAGAAGAAATCAGCGAGGAAAACGTGCTCATATGTGGGTTATTTCACAGTTGCCTTCATATTCATTTACTATCTTATTAGGTAAAATGATTGGATTCTCTTTTTACTGTTTGCCCTGACATGACTGAAATGAATATTTATGGAAAAAAATCTTAGATCCTGTCTTTAATGTTAGATGTTTATACTTCTCTTTAGGTTCATAGACAAGGTAATCTTTAAGAAAATAATTAAACCATCTAAGGCATTGTTTTCTTGTGCTTATCCTTGAACACAAATGCTACTGAGTCTCTGAAAATTTTGTAAAGACTCACTAATACAATTGTTGGCTCTTTTCTGCGGACATTAATGAATTAGTGAGAAATGCAATCTAACACACTTTAGTGGCAGATCTAGGACCCCTAGTTAGTTGGAGCATTTTATTTAAAAAATAATAATTATCATCATGGAATGGAATGAAATGCATAGCTTGAATAAAGTTCAAAGTACCTAAAGAGCTGAAATTGTAATGAAACGTAAGAAACAATGTAGCCAACTAGACGAGAAATGCTAGCACAGTGGATTGCCAGAACTTCTCAAATACTCCCTTCAGCACTCTCTTTGTTGGATGAAATTCATGAGACCCACAAAATATGCGGGTCTCATTTACAAACTAGTAAGACACAAATGAATTTAACTAATAAGAGTGTGTTGAAAGAAATAGTATTAGAGAGTCTATTAAACGAATCGTGGGATATTGAGGTTGTGTGTGAACGAAGAATTTTAAATTTTCAGAAGATTTAAAATGTTTGAAATTTGAACGGCTTTGATTTATATTTTCTATATTTTTACATATCAATTCAAATTTCGTAAATTTGAAACACTTAGTTTCAATAGGATAATTTAATTATTATTACATCCAAAAAAATTAAACATATTCAAAATTGAAATTTTATTAATATCAAAGGTTAGCTACTTTTAAATATTTGATGTGAGAGAAAGACATAGACGTGATAAATAAGATAATTTAAAATGTTTCATTTTTTTTTTTTATGGAAGCTGAAATTATCTAATTTAAGTACTCAAATTATTTATAACCTTTTTAAAATTTAATTTTTTAAACATTACTTATCCGAATAACATATCTCTCCATCACACATTTTAAATTCTCAAAAAAGTGAATTACCCTACAAAAATTCCTCATCTGTACACACAGCATAAATAAATGTATTTGTTGTCTGGATCATGTTCACTGGCACACCTGTAATGAATAATAACGCGAGGAAAGATGTTTACTGTTCACTGATGCAAACTATCATTTACTTTGCAGGATCCTTGGATATTTTACACTTGGGTAAGCACGTGTTGCTAAAAGCTTAGATATTGATCTTGTGATGAATGTTTGGAAGAAAAATGATGAAATCATGTGGTGTGCTGCAAAATGTTGGGACCATTCTATTCCTTTTTGGCTGAGATGGTTTGAGACTCACCTGTGATCGCAAAAACTTGTTGCATACATGAAGCTTAAGGAAAGTCTATATTGTATACTTCCTCTCTTGACCTGGTTCTGTATCCATTTTTTATAGTTGACAATTATAGGTTTGAGTTCATTTATTATGTAAATTCCTGCAATATGAAATGATTATATTCAATTGTAAGTAGAAGTGCTGGTGGATTGAGTAGAATGATTTTGAGAGAAAAAAAGTATCATATTCAATCACTTTTGTTTTTTCTTCGATGATTCATTTTCTATCCAAAACCTTATAAATCCATACTTCAGGTGTGCGAAATGTTATCAATTACCATAAACTCTTAAATTATCTATTAAGCTTTTCAACTTTATTTTGGTACATGATCTATTAAAAATTACCAATAACTGTTTATGGACGATCTTCCAATTCATCTTTGGTGAAGTTTTTTTAATAGATCATGTATACACTAAGAATGGATGATAACATAAACAGTTACGCTTTGAAGCACATCGAAATTAAATTTTGAACACTGGACCTGGACATCAAACATTTATAGGGACGTAAACATTGTGGAAGAGATTATGTTTATGAATAATCAAATAATAAATGAGATAATAGATATAAATGAATAGTTGTAGTTTTTCTTATGATATCTTTGACACTTTGATACCTTAAAGCATGGGGAGTATGGGGAGTACTCTCTTTGCTTTATCAAGTATTTTAATTCAAGTGTGGACAGTAACCAGTGATGAGAAACAACGACAGAATGGTGAGAAAGTCAATAACATCTTTCATGCTTTGTCCATTCAATTTGAATGTTCATGCTTGTTTTTGTTTATTCATGCTTGTCTTTTTGGATTGTCCTTATGGCCTATAGAGTTTTCTCTCCATTGGTTCCATTTCCACACCTTTCTTAGGGATGATTTAGTGATTCTTTTGTTTCTGTCTCGTAGCTATCTTTTTCTTCACAGAATGGGGCATAATCTCCTACTGTGATCACACTTCATGGTTAACATAAAAAAGGTTATATATTGGAATAAATGCTTCTATTCATAATGCAGTTATGCTACCTTAATGGGGGAACCTAGGTTATTGAGTTGGTTAGGAACGTTTATGGGATTAACCCTAATTTAATTCAACTCAAATAACAGTGTTCAAATTTTCTGTTATTAGGCCACAATCTATTAAATCATGTGATATATATATATATATATATATATATATATATATAAATCGAGTGTCTCAAACTAAAATATAAGATAAATATTTCTCTAAAATAAATAAATAAATAAATTTATTTAAACTTGACAGGACCACTGTCATAACCCTAATTAAATCACAACAATAAAAACGGGTCACGTCTAAATTAATTTTTTAGTATAAAATAATTAATTGTAATAAATATACACAAGGATTATTGTTTAGGATCACAAAGATGCTAGACTTATTAATTAATCTTTTAGAGAAAAAATGATAATTTTTTATAGCGAGATGACCGTGATGTGTAACATATCTAAAAAATATCAGAAAAGAGTAAGAAAATAAAGTGCAATTTCTAATAAAAAAAACATGCAATATGATAAAAAATATGAGATTTGTTCTCTGTATATCTCTATCACTTGTTTGGTTTATTACGTATTTTATTTTCGTTAAACGTTCCTATATGATTTCTATTATTATTAAATTTTATTTCTTTTCTTTTATATCATTGTGATATAACACCCCAATCATATATGGAAGACTCAAAGGGAAACTCATCTCAAATATAAAATCCAAGCTTCAGTAACAAGCAACCTCAAATAAGCACGAAATTTACCAGGTATTTTTTTTTAGTTTACACCTCTCACTTTACTAAGTATACCCTATTTCTAACTTTTTTATGTAAATTTATCATAGTATCCTTCTCCTTTGTTATTACATCGATTGAAAATGTAGTAATGCATAAATAGGATTGATAAAAAAAAATGAATATGGAGTTAATTAAGATGGGAGTTAAAAAATAGGCTTTTTAATAATAATGATAATAATAATAATAATGACAATAATAATAATAATAATAATAATAATAATAATAATAATAATAATAATAATAATAATAATGTCAATAATAATAATAATAATAATAATAAAAATGAGAGCTACAAAAGGAAGATTTAAAGAATAACAAATATGTGGAGATGTAAAAATAGGGTTTAACAACAAAAATTCATAAAAAGGAAGGGGGTTGCACTTAGTAAATAGGGACTTGTAAATATCAAAAGAAAATATCACAGCTTTAAAACTAAACCCTAAAGTTGAATAGACCAGCTTGGCCCATCAGAATCTTAAGCTTAGCCCAGTCTCAATCAAATCACATGGCTAACAAAAAACTAAATAACATAAAATCATAAAACTAAAAAAATCATACCTTATTATTTTCTCTATTTCTGTTTGTTGCCTCATGCACAGTGTATTTCACTTGTATTCTGACGAGGAGTACCTGCATACTAATGGTACTACTTTTATTTAAAAAATATAAAAAAATTGAGATATATATATATATATATATA
>Ga0099824_1003905_pt1 | contig 21610 bp, 10 predicted proteins | sample SiratrowhiteBW_FD_76837 | JGI IMG/M metagenome (GOLD analysis project Ga0099824, IMG submission 76837) | Root nodule microbial communities of legume samples collected from California, USA - Siratro white BW | ecosystem: Host-associated > Plants > Roots > Nodule | place: USA: California... | reverse complement strand
TCATTTCAAGCATTGACCCTTTACATGATACTTATTTTTCTTGCTTCATTTTGCATATCATAACATTATAATGCCAGAAACTCAGTGATAATAGCAACTTACTGGTCCCAATGACTTTGAATCGATGCTAGAGGCTGTGTTGTCTCCCTCAACCCAACAATGTCCTGATGGACTCTTAATTACATCATTTTTGTGATGAGTGTCATATCATTCATCAGGTAATGCAGTTATTCTTTTTATATGTGTCTCCCTGTGATTTGTTGGGGGCTACAAAAGTTTCAGAATGCCAATTAAAACTTACAAAAACAACAAAATAGATCTCAAATATAGATTCTAATAAAACATGAATTATTTTAATAGTATAGTTCAAGATCTTAAATTTGCATCATTTTGAGCAAGAGCCAACCAATGAATATAAGTTACATAACAAGAATCTATTAGTATTAAGAAGCCAGGTAGTACACAGAGTAAACCAACAACTGCCAATCATTGCAACTGTGACGCAATACTAATCCAAAGACATGATAGTTCGCCAGACCCTACAGTCACTTGGTAAATTATCTTCCAGACATCATATAAAAGAAAGGAAGATACAGTATATAAATGCAACTATAATTTTCAGCATACAATACTTGGAAAAGAATGGACAAAAATATTACCGGAAGACCACCACATCGCCATTTAAAAATTTGTAATTCCAAAGGCAAAACTTCTCAACCAAAACATAGTCATCTGCAGTGTAATTAATGGTCAAACAACAAAATCTGCAATTGTAAAAGTAATATTTTCTTATGAACTCCTTCAGCAAGAAAAATACCAAAAAACCGCTTATAGGATTTAATGTGGGAGACATAGAGCCACCTCGAACAGGAACAACAGTCACAAAACGATCAGACACAGCTACAGTGACGAAAGCAGCTGCCACAAATTTTTTAGTAAAGTTCCATAGAAACATGCTTGACCCCATGTGTTTAGGTGTATATCTATATCAAACATCCACAGTCTGCAGTCAGCTTCCACAGCACAGCAATAAAAGAGCAACTGAAAGTGAAACACACTAAAAATTACAGACTACTAGAAAATATTGTTGTACTGTTTCAAATAAAAAAAAATCAAACAAACATTAACAAGAAAATTAGCACATAAAAATCAAGAAAGACAATTCACCAAATTTTAAATCAATCCACCAAATTGACAAGTTCCCACAATACTAGAGCTTAGAGGTACATATTTTCTTGCTTCTGCACGTAGCGGGTTCCTACGATTGTTAACCCTGGGAAATGTAATCCAATCGGGACCCCTGCAGTGTTGGAAGAAAATGGAACATGTTCATCAACTAGGCATTCCGAAAATGCCAAATTGCAAGGTTCACATTGAAGAGCCAGTGAAAGTAGCAATGTTTATAATTTATAAACTTCAAAAAACACACAAGAACAGTGACTGAGGCATTTAATCAAACAACTTACAAACACGTAGACAAAAGGGCAAGTACAAAAGCACATACAAAAATTTCTTGGAAATTGCCGAAAGACCTTACATGAAGGATATGGGTATGCTTAGAAGAGAAGAGGGATATTTAATTACCAGGCAACAAAGAGAGGAATGGTGAGTGTTTGGGTAACTTTGTTTTATTAACTGAAAATGGTGCTGTGCACTAAACAGTGAGAATGAGACCTCAGATTCAGAGAGTTTTGTTGAAATGAAGTGTGTGGGCCTGGTGATCATACACAGACGCGTTCTTCCAGCACGTCCCTCACTTCCTCCTGAACTTCATATTTTTTTGGAAATATCGAAAATACCTTTTTTGAAAATAAAAAATTTGTATTTCGAATTTAATTTTGTATCCCACATTATATAATTTAAAATATATTTTTTTATTTTAAATTATCCCTTCAGAAGTGTATTTCTTTATTTTAAATTGTTTAATCTAAAATATAAAATAAAATTTGTATTTTAAATTATACAATATTTTCATAATTTTTATATTTTGAATTGTTTAATTTAAAGTATAAAAAAAATTGTCTTCTAAATTATAAATTTTTATATTTTAGACCGTAAAATTTAAAATATAAAAAATTTAAAATGTATAAAATTTATTTAATTTTCTATCATTAAAGGATAATATCAATTTGTTGTATTTATAAACGGGCAAGTCTTGAGGGGCAGAAAGAATGTGTCACATACACATGTTAAACAGATACTGTAATACCGAATTCCAAATTGTGGTAAATTTTTCCTAAATTAGAGTTCATTATTTTGACATCTAAGCATTAATTTTGAAAACTTGTGAAAAAATCATTAATTTGATATTTTTTTTGTAAATTGTATTATTTTATGATTTTTTTTGTAAATTGTATTATTTTATGATTTTTTTTGAAAAGTGATTAGAAGTTCATTTATCTCAATTTTTTTTATATTTTAAAAATATAAGTATATTAAAGTGTTACTGTGTTGTCATATAAAATAGTTTTAATGATGTCTATTTTCAAAATAAAATATTTTTTAATAGCATAAATAAGTGAAAAATAAATAATTTGTGTTAAATCTCTAAAATATGAATTACTTCTTTGTATATTCTCAAAAATACTTTATTAAAACAAACAAATAAAAAGGCCCTTATGAAAGCTAAACACCGTAAAATATCAATTTTAAAATACGAAAATATAATATAATTATTAATTAAAATAAAAAATGTCAATGTTTATTTTAATTAACAGTTACAATTATATTTTGCATTAAAATATTGAATCTAATTAAATAAACACACTGAGTTCTTTTATAACATGTTATTGCTACGAATTATCCATTAATTTTATATAGGATGACTTAATTAATCTTTAGATTATAATTTCACTCATTTTTTTTTTTTAATTTGCATGGAGATCGATAAAAAATTTAAAATAAATTATCACTAAATTGATATTTTTTTTTTAATATTATTGTTTATTTATGGATGTTAATATGATACCTCAATCTTAAATTTCGACTAAGTGGTTCAAGTGATCAATCTCTTTCCTACCTACTTAGCCATAACTTATTAGTCCAAACTCTTTTAGTGTTAAAGTATAGGATTTCAATTATGTGATTTTTTAAGTTTTTTTTTAATTAAAATATTTGTTTTTTATTTGTTAATTTATTTTTCAAACTCAATTCTTTTTATACTAAAAAGAAAATTATATTTAAAACATAAATAAAAAGAATATTTTTGTTGTAAATCTTAATCATTTATCACCTCTTATAAGAATAATATATTATTTTTATTGTGATAAAACACTTTTTAAATCGTAAAAGTTAAATTCTTACTTTATTTTTTCCTAAATGTATGATTCTACTAGAAAAATATTTATGAAAAATTAGTTTCTGGATACATTGTTTTTTAAAGCATTCCCAAACTTCAAATTCACATAAAACTTGCAACCAACACCTAAATTTTTGTACTAATCTTTAAAATAAATATCCAAAATGAAAAATAAAGTTATAATTTCGTAATTACTATAAGGACCTTAAATTTTTTCTGAAATCAAACAAATCTCAGAAGTATATTTCATTTGAGAGTGCATTTTCTTCTTTTATTTTCATTCAAAAAATGCATCACAGGTCTAAACAATACCTACATGGAGAAAATGGGCATATAGTTCTGCATCAATTAGTTGTATTGCTAGCACCATCCATAAACCAAAGCCAAAAATGCAAAGCAAAATAAGTGTCCTGTTCATGGACAAGGAGGAACATTTGGACTAGTAGTGAACCCTTAAATTAATTTCAATGAAATGAGTATATAATATGGACTGTGATCACAAGGTAACATGTATTTACAAATGGAGAAATTCCTGCACAAACTGAGAATCATAAAAATTAGAAATTTATAGGCTTAAATGAGCTTTCTACTAATTGGCAATCACTAGTGGTGAGGATATGACATGGTGAATATAGGATCTGGCATTTAGAGGCAAACTTTCTATGTATATGAACAATCTTTTCAAATTCTCCTTGTTGATTGAAGCCAAGTCTTTAATCTCACTGCCGCTAATGTAGATCCAAAGATCATCAGAGTTTACTCTTTTGAGACTGTCTCGACAGAAAGGACAAGATTGAGATCTTGCATGCCTAAACCAACAGAGAAAACAAGAATCCTTAGAAGTGACAAATAAAGCCGTCAAATAATAACTGATATGATAACATGTTTATGGCTGATACACAGTTTGGCTTGTGGCAGAAATTTTGAAGACTTTGCTCAAGAAAAATAAAGTAGTTTGAGTTTTTAGAAAATTATGGTATTAGTTCCTTTTAAAGTTGAGTTGAAACTATGTTAGAATTATTATAAATTGAACACTTCACTTATACGTTAAAAGTTGTGTTGGAACTGTGCTAGAATTATTATAAATTGGACACTTCACCTATGTGTTAAAAATTGTGTTGGAACTGTGCTAGAATTATTATAAATTGGACACTTTACTGATACGTGTAAGATACGGGACACGCTCCGACTTACAGTGTCGGAACTTCATATTCTCCTTGAATTAAATTAAATTAAATTAAATGACAGTGACCTGATATTTCTGTTCACTTACCAGTCTTGGTAGCATTTCATACACATTGAATGATAGCAGTTGGGCAATACAACCATGCTATTCATCTCCAAGCAAATACCACATTCTTCTTCTCTCTCTATGTCAATTTCAGAAAGCTTTCCTTTGCTTGTCAAATCTTTAAGCTTATATTTAGTAGCACATAGATGTTTTTGTTTTCGGTCTTCAACATCACTGATTCCTCTGTGAAGTTGCAATAAAGAGGGAAACACCACACCTGTTATTATAATCAGGGTGTAAAAGTAATCACATTTGGATTATGAAGCACTTTTCCAAACCAGGTCGGGTAAAGATAATAATTCTTATCACATGAAGCTATTCACTTACCATAGAACTCCTTTAGACTGGCTTTTCTTTCGTAAATGGATATGGTTGTCTTCCCATCTTCATATGCCTGTGATGAACCCAATATGTATTAGAGTTTCATGGATAGGCTCTTTCAGGGTAAACACTTTTATATTATGAATCAATCAGAAGTCAATATTACTATGACTTTAAGAAAGTTTTTGTGAAAATCAACAAGTTCACATTATAGAATGATGTAAAACTTCTTTGTACTGTTAGCACATAGCCTATTTTCTCTGGTTATTATTCACTAGCATGACAACAAAACAGTAACATTGGTTATGGTTACACTTTACACTATCATATTTGATATGGAAAGTGTGCTTTAAAATGGCATGCTTAAAGGAAAAGGGTAATGTTAATAAGCTAAATGAAGAAGCAGGAAAACACCTTGTATATTAGAATTCTGAGCAATCCTAAGGCTCCAGCAAGGTGACAGTCAGTCCACTGAACCAGGAAAAGGAAGAATTGAGCAGCAGGGCTGTAAGACAATCTCATTTGGAAGCTGGCACCGCCACTTGGATACTCAGAAGCTCTGATTCAAACCACATTTAGCACAAAGAATGAGTTAAAAACCTTAGATAATGATTTTTTTTTCAATTTTTTGGTAGAGAAAAATTCAACATTGGATGGAACAATGAAGAGAATGGGCAGCTATGTTACTATGTATCATTAAAGTGGGCACATAAAAGCTTCTTTGTATCATTTTGTTGGGCTAACAGTAGAAGTCTGCACTAAAATAATTTCAAACAAAAAAATTGAAAAGATTGGATAATCTCAGAGTTAAAATGCACAAAAAATTGGAAGCTAGGATTCAATCATGTCTCATTGTCTTGTAGCACAGTAACTGCTATGCTTTTAAAGGGCACCATTCAAAAGTTGAAAATTTATTTGCTAAAATAAAGTGAAAATTTTGCAGGGTAATTTGAACTTGGTACAAGAAGCACCACCATCATCCAAAAAAAATGTAAAAAGCTGTACTTTAATTTACTTGATTGGAATCCTCTTTACAAAAAGAGAAGGTGGCAATGCCCCAAACTGAGGCATCCTTGCCACCCAATGGGAAAACACCAAAAAGAGAATTGAATTGCCAAGGCTCCTTCAAAATGAAAACTTTATCAAAAGAGAAGTTCAATAAAGAAAGCATACAAAGCCAGCCCGTGTTTTTGTTTTCTTAACCCATATTAATGGTTATAGTATAAACCCTCTTTTCCTTTCCTTCAAGTCAATTTCCCATTTTATCTTCTCCACTGCAAGAGTAATTCACTGGTCTTTTACACCAGCTTAAGCATGGGAGGAAATTCTTATAAAATAAAAGAAAAACAAAACCATGACATTGTAATATCCGAGGATGAACAGAAACAAACTATAACGAAAAAGAAAAAAAAAAAAAAAAAAAAAAAAAAAAAAAAAAAAAAAAAAAAAAAAAAAAAAAACAAAAAAAAAAAAAAAAAAAAAAAAAACAGAGTTTACATCTAAATAGCTCCATACAAGATTGCAGCCACTATAAAGCTCAACCCACAATTTGGAATCCAAAAAGATAGCATCTTCTCCAAAAAGGAAGATATTTGGGAAAAGGGTATCATTCAAAATCACTTAAGATAAAAAAAATCACACAATCATAACTGAAATGAAAAGAAAAACCTTGTTGGGTTTAGATTGGAAAGAGAAAAAGGAAGAACTAAATTTACAGTGTGTTGGCAAAGTGGATGTCAGCTTCAAGAGCTTTGAGTGAATCCTTGAAAGACTTGCGCATCCTTCCTTCTCCCTTGGCTTCTCCTCTCTTCTTCCTCCCTTTCAGGCCAAACCCCATTCATGAACTCTCACAACAAAACAAGTAACATGATAAACCCACAAACAAATCCCGTGACCCTTCTTCCTACACTATAGTTCTATAGGAAATACCATATGAAACCCAACAAGTACCTCGTTTTACCCGTTCCTCGTACCAAACTAATCATAAAAGTGATCGGTTTGAGATGGAGAGAGAGAGGGTAAAAAGGTTTCGGGAAGTTTTGCTGGGTTTTCGCTTGAGCTACACGTAACTCGTTTGTGTTGTATTTGTACACACATGGGCATAAGTCGCTTTATCCTCGTCATGGTAGTGAGTTTGTTTAAAATATTACCCAAACAACACTTATCCCTTTTTTCTCTTTCTTCATGAGATTCATGCAAGATTCATTTTGCCACTTTCCCGTGATAAACGATTCTACCACTTTGCTTAATAAATGATCTCTATCTCAATACTATGTACAGAATTTGAAGGTACTCACAGTTTTTTTAACAATTAATATATTTTTAGACTTGTTATAACAGTTTATATGTTTCTTTTATTTCAATAAACTACCATAATTATCATTTCGACATAATTAGCAGAATGGTTGTTTGTTTTGTTGAGATTAATTATCAATAAAATTATTCATTAAAGTTTTCCTTTTATCTATCTCTTACTATCTTATTACGTATTATTTTCTATTTCTCTTGTATGGAAAACATTAAATAAGCATAAAAACAATTACTGTATTTTTTATGTGTTATGGTCAAAAAATAATTAGATTTGTGTTTTTATAGAAATACTTTATTTAATCTTGTTTTAAAAAATATTTTTATGAATGTTTACATATTAAAACGATATGTACTTACCAAAAACTAGCATCTATTTTACCTTTAACGGGATAAAGTTCTTCCACTTATCAAGATGGTGGGAATATTTGGAAAAGAGACATACGTTTAATTTAATAGCATGAAGTAATCAAAATATTTGTATACACGTGAATGTAAATCAAACCTATATATTAAGAAAAGATTCATCTTGTTAAATATGATAGCAAATTATAAAATAAATTATATATCACTTTTGGAAAGGAGTTTTTAATGATGGTTAAATACTTCTTTAAAGATAGCATCAAAAACTTTAAAGATAATTATCATTAAAATGTGAATCTTAATGATAGGTTGAATCATTGTCGTATGTATTATTAGTTAACGATGGTTAAGTGTAAAAATGTTGTCATATACTAGAATCTCTTAAAAGAAATTGAGTATGTAAAGACATATAATGATCTACATAATTTATGTAGTTGATTACGTACATACAACAATGATTTCCATCACAATCGTTTTTAATTTTTTTTAATAGTAGTTTTATTTTAAAATGTTTACCTCAATTTAATCAACTTTTACATAATAAAAGTCATTCACCACCTACCATATACACAAATAGGTTTAATATCATTTATAATCAAATAATAAAATCTCTTTAATAATAATGGACATTCATAACTCAAGAATATTATCTAATATTATAAAAAATATAAAAATCTAATGAAGCACAAACTATAAAATATTAGAGAACTTCAGAAATAACCAATTGGTGGCGATGTGGACAATGGTGGTACAACAATGCAATATAAACCCAATAGAACACTGATGGTGGCAACTCAAACATAATGTGGGGAAATATGAAAAAATGATTAAACAACTTAGTTTTATATGAAATTCGACCACTCCTGACTCCTGACTAAGATAGAATATTATTTGGATTGTAGCTAGAATATTATTTGGATTGTAGCTACTCATGGGAAGATTGAATATTGTTTAAAACAATCAATTGTAGCTAATGACTATGAATTGTTTAGATTGTAGTCATTTATGACTAAGAGTGAATATTGTTTGACCTACAACCACTTCTAGCTAAGATTGAGTATTGTTTAGAACACAAACATTTTTTTGTTAAGACTAAGTATGGTTTGGATCACAATCATTTCTAGATAAGATGATTATAAGAAAATGTGATCAGACAATCACATGATTGCTCATTAAAAGAGGTGTCAAGTCTTATGACATATACAAGATAAGGTCCACTCTTTTAGATAGTTAAAAAACACAACAATGTTCTATCAACAAGCTAGATTTTTATGTTTAAGATTTTAACTTTATCAACAAGCTAGATTTTTATGTTTAAGATTTTAACTTTATAGATGCTTGTAAGATTGTGAGTTTGTCATTTTTTTCTTCTTTGAATATATCTTTCATAGATAGTGGTATAGAAGAAATATTAGTTGCACATGTCTTTTTAATTGTTTTAAAGGTGAAAATGTTCTTCATTTTTCATGTTGAGTCTATCTTCATAAATGTTGAGAGTTGCATTAAATGTTTTTCATGTAATATTGAATGCATACTTAATTGAACATTACGATACTTAACCGAGTTTATCAGGTCAAGTTAGTTTACTTTTATATCAACTAGAGTAAAAATCAAGACTTTAGGTGGCATATGAACAAAGACGACCAAATTGTGCTTTAAAAAAACGTGGGGTAGCTTTTTTACACTTCTTGAGAAATCTTTTAGTGTTAACATTCTTTATGATTTAAGATTTAGGGTTATGGCGATAAAAAAAAGAAACATTCATACAAATATAATAAAAGCATTTATGTGTTAAGAGTAGTACTATGTAAAATTTGAAATCATATAACTTATTGTATATATCAAGCATTAACTTATTTTATATATATATATATATATATATATATATATATATATATATATATATATTATTTATTTTTTCTTTTTTTCGTCCATTGCCATCAGATAAAACATTTGCATCTATTATCATTAGACGAACATTGTGTTTGTCATGATAGGATATTAACATAGATTCATTTTAATGCTTTTTTATAAATACTTAATTAAAATTACACTGTGTTTGTTGGTATTTTTTTCTAACAAAGAGAAACTAAGATGGAAAGACAAATAACTATTATTCTACAGTACCTTTATAAAATATAAAAACCCTATTATAATAGTTACTTAAAAATTATCATTGTATATAACCTAAAACATCATTCTTATTAAATATTTATTCAAAATTGTCAATGTAAAATACAAATGATGACAATTTTTAAACAATCAATGTCATAAAATTTAACTTAATTTCAAAAGTGCTATAATCTATCTTTGAATGATAACTAAAAAATAAAGATAAAAATCAATAAAAAAACATTTTATTGTAAATAAATTATATTAATTTAATGTAAGAAATGATAAATAATTCTTAGATACTTCTCAATGGATTTTTGGCGATAAAATTTGTACGATTTTAAATTTAATAAGAGAAAATGAACTATTCTAAGGAAATTGGTTTTGGATATCTTAAATAAGGTTTTGAATTTAAATCAAAATATGATCAATTATATCCTTCGATGATGACTAATCTAAATATTTTTCTTTTATAAAAGAATAAAAAATTTATTTAGAGAAAACAGTTTATACACTTTTAGTTACTATCCAATCTTTTATATTATTATTCAATTACAAATTGATATACATAATAAATTTATTAATTCTTATAATAAGTATCTAAAAAATTAATAAATACTGATATTTTTTTCGCTGAAAAGGAAAATCTAATTTTTTGCAATGATAATACATAATTAAATTTAAATACACTAGTTCTCAATTATTAAGTAACGTGATAAGATACTTCTTTATTACTTTCGTGTATCCGTAATAGTAGAAGTGAATCATAGGACATATTAGTGTTACACGAAAGATTTACCTTGGTCCCAATAAATTAACAATTTCTCGATACCCAACTTCCTCTTTATTTATTTATTTATTTCTGTTCACAACTGCTTAAGTTGCATTATTGTTAAACATAACCTTTGTTACTAAAAACGTAATTTTTTAATTTTGATCCATTTACATTTTTTATTTTAAAAAGTAACGAATTAGATCCTATAAAATGATTGGGTCCACCAAATGCTGAAAAATGTGTTGAAGAAAGTATTAAGAAAAGTGTATAACAGTGGTGTTATCCATATTTGTTGAGTCGGATTTGCTTTCACGTCGAAAGCGAACCAAAAAAATTGAGTGGCGGAGAATAATTAATTATTCACAGCAGTTGGAAAGAATTCACCATCTTTTGTTTAATCATTTTTCTTGGAATCTAATCTTAATGCAATTTTTTTTTTTGTCAAGAACAATTTTGGATTGATGGATTCCTTGCCGAAGGAAAAGATGAATTTTGGACTATACTTGCAAGTAACGTGATGCACCAATTGTTGAAGAAGCTACGTTTCTCAAACCGTGGATCTCTAAAATTATTGTTCATTGGCTACAAACATTTTCGAATTTTGATGATTCTTGTGGTCTTCAACTACCTTATCATTTTGGTATACGTATGTGTTGGTGTTTAGTAGGGTGGATACATGTTGGTTTAAATCATTTGCAAACATATTTTGATTTGGTTTCAATCCATTGATTCTACCCATAATGAGTTTTTCTTTGTTTTAATTTAAATTCAACTATAATCTAGTTATGTTTGAATTGGTTCAGTGATCATTAATTAAAAAAGTGACCATTTAAACAATTTTCATTTGTTGATTATGACATGCTAACACCCTCACTAATCAGAGATTGAGCAAAGCAAAAACAATAATGTAAAAAGGTGTAAGATAAGTTATGTGTTGCTTGCACTAAACTGCTACTAACTCAGTGTGACAGCAAAAGATGGAAACAAAAATTGACATAACATTTTTTTTTTCATATTAACAACTGAACAGTTCTTTGACACGTGTATACATGACAAACATGAATTGAAATTTTATCTAAGTTCGGTTTTTTAGGTTACACAAGAATGTTTGTCAGTGTTACACATGTACCAAAATGGTTTCAAGATATATGAGTATATAGTTTGTGATTATTATATATTAAGGAAATTATGATACACGTGTTGACATTGAATATTTAGGAAAATCAAGAAGGTCTTATTGCCAGTTGGAAAGATTGTTGTGTCAATTTTTTTAATAGTTAACTGGTGATAATATAAATTACAAGATTAACTAAAAACTGAGGGAAATCAACAAGAAAAATACTTCGAAAAATGGAAACAAAAATAACTAGAGGTTGAAACATGTCTAACCAACCACTGTTTTAATATTATAAACTTTAAGTATTTGTTTTACCATTTAACTGTTTTATAAATTTTATCATTCAAGTTATTTGATCGTTACATTTTACAATTTTCATATATTTTACCGATTCATTTAATTTTTAACAAGATGATGAAAAAGTTTTAACAAATAAATTAAAAGTGGAAACATCAAACAGTGCCATTTAAAAAAAATATATAATAAAATAATGATGTTTTGATTCTTTCTGTTTTGTAATTTCTTACACACCATCAGGGTTTAACAAATAAATAAAATTAATGTGTAAAAATTGAAAACTTTGATAATAGATATATTTAGAAAACTGAAATGGTAAAATTTATAAATTAATGATAATGAAACGGTAAAATATGCCATCAAAACAACATTCTCCTCCCTTTTAAAGTAACTGCATTTTTAGTTTTTTTTTTTTTAAATCTAAATTGACTAGTGTTATCAAAATATTATTTTCTAATTTACTCCAAATAGATTACATTACTGTTTATGCTTATAATAACTGAAAACAATGTATTTACCGAAAAAGTAAGCATATTTCAGTGAAATTATTTTTAACAAATAAAAATATTTATTGTTGCTTTTTAAAAATACCAACCATGTAATTGCTTCCACCCAAAAAAAGTAGGGAAGAGGGTAATAATAACTAATATATATTCCCTACACCCAATATGCACTTCTGCTAACATCATTCCCTTCTTTCTCTTCCACACTTTCTGCTTTCATAGTTGCAGAATTTTAATGTGTTTGCACCAATTACCATTTCCCAAAACATACAGTGAATTGGCGTTATAAATGACTAATTTTTTGTTAAGACAGATACATACTTTGCTGCTTACTTCATAGAGTAAAAGATGATAATTGAATATTCAATAATCTACATAGTTAAAATTTTGGCATGTTTGGAATGAAGTAGCCGCACCCAAGTAACTATCCCTTCATCTAAATGTATTCTATAATGGAAAATTGTTACTAAAATATTATCATTAGATGACTTGATAACTTATTGCATGCAAAATTGAACACCGTCTTATTAAAATTGCACTACAGAAGTAAGCTTTGGAAGTGCATGGGAGTATCTGTCATCCTATTCTGATGGTAGAGCTAAGCATTCAAGTGAAGCTAGCTATTTAGGAATATTTCCACATTAGGCATTTTATACTTGATCAGTAAAGAAACTGCACAAGATCAAAATTCTCTTTAATGCTTGTGAGTGCTAGTGAAGGACCACAAGCCAGAAAAGTTGTCAACTCCAAGGATTTGGCTTTAAAAGGAAGGAATTAATTAATATGAAGAGCTAAAGTTGGCATATAATAACTTCAAACATTGGAAACATGGTAGAAATTGTGGTTCTTTACCTATGAAGTACGACAACTCCACAAGTTCCCACACAAACACACATTTGGTAAAATGGTCCACAAGACAACCATGAAGCTAGACTTTTTTTAACACCCTATACCCTCCTTTTCCATATCATCTCTAAACAGGGCAAGTGGTTTGATTAAATCAGCATCAATATCTCCCTCAAATGGTCAACCAATGAACATTTTATGAAGACAGAATAACGAACTGTGTTAGACTACAGATAGCAGGATTAACCTAACTGATACATCCACAAGGGTCATGAATACCAAACATGAATGGACTTACTCCTGAAAATTTGCATACAAGAAAGATTTTAAACAAAATTGAGAACAAATGTTTTACAACAGGAGCCTCCCTATGTAGTATCAAAGCCGGTATTTGGTATTCAATGAATTAATATAAACCAATTGGCCAACATAAGTACTTTCTGATTTATCTTCATCTGAATGCTTGCAAAACTGCTTACAGAATTTACAATTTGATTTATGCCTCCACTCTCAAGAAGGACCTCATGATGATCATATCATTTAACACTATAAAACATCCTCAGCTTCATCATTTTAGAATTTAGAGGGGATTGACATTATCATCAATGAAGAGGTTTTTGGAAACTTTCAAATTTAATTGCTGAGTATCCCATTCTGCATCTTTCAACTTTTGAATGAAATCCTCAAACCTTTGTTCCAATTCCATTAGGCTGTTAGCAATTTGATCACAAATATTAACATCTTTATCCCAGTTCTCACTTAGCCAGAAAGTCTGCCATACACTTCGTAATACTGAAACACTTGTGGCTCCATCCTGCAGTGTCATTATCAAGGAGAAGGTACAGTAAACCTAACCAGCTAAAAAATTAGATACACCTAAATTTCATAAATAATCCTAAAACCCCCATCTCAAAGACACATCACCAGTTGTTAGCAAGAAACAGCGTTTCCCCAGATTTCTGTTTTGTGTTTAATTCCTCAAGTTGCTGCTTCTTTGTACTTTTTCTTCATGGCATTAATGCTTTTTTCCTTGTTACTTTACAGCCTCACTAATGTTGTCAAGTTACAGCTTGTATTTTTTTTTTTTTTTTGAAATATTTCTATCCTCTTTGGAAATTTGGAGAAGCATCAACTTGAGGCAACAAAGACAATGCAGCAGATACGTGTCCCCTCACATAATAGCCCTTATGGACTAGAAGTATGGAACAATGAACAGAACCACTTACCTTGTGAAAAAAGTCAACTTTTAATTAATGAATGATGGTGACAAGGATCAAATTGCGAAGAATTTCATCAAGATTATATAAATACTATCAATAACCAAATATCCCATAAGTGGCTTAAGTTGTTGGGTGAAAGATCATGAATAACAATAAAATTTATGTCGAGTGAGGATTGTTTTTCAGTTATTTCTCGCAGGGGAACTTAAAACATACCTTGAAAGAAACATAAAACCTCAAATCTTCTGGCTGCTGATTCACCATAAGAATATATTTCTCACTTGCATATAATTTTAGAAGTGCCCCCACCTGTTTTATTATAACAAAATTATATGATTCTGACATGGTTTTATTTGAACAAAACAGAAAATAATTATGAACCTCGTGGTTTCCTTCAAAAATTGTGAGAATAGCAGCAATAGATACTGTACCATAAAATGAGATCTCTCCACACCGTCCATTTTCTCCAAGGGCAAGCCAAAAATTATTTTTGGCTTCAAGAATTGCGACCAAACTAATATATTCTCTTCTCTATTGCAATCCGTGCATCCTGAAATAGAACCATTTGGCAAATTGAACATGTGTGAAGAGAAATAACTGATGCAGCATAGCATTGAATTTGTCAGAATGTAACCTGGAACAGTAGAATGTAATATGTATGATTTTACCAGTATTCGAGCACGCTTTAGATTTATCTGCAAAATATTTACACAAAAGATAAATAACTAAACAAATCTTAGTGGATTTTCTCCCTTACTGTTTAGAGGAAATGGAAGGGATGTAGCTATAAGATAGTCTTTATGTTTCTACCAGCTTGCATGCATACAGATTTATATGCATTAGATTCCATATTAGACTATACAGTACATGCTTACTGTGTTAAACTGGAGAACTGAAAGTGATTCATAGCGTAGCCAAAGATGTAGAACTCGCATACTCAACCAAGTTAACGAAAGTACACCATATGATTTTACAAGGCCAGGTGTATCCTACAAAAAAAGAAAAAAGATTAAAATCATGGAACCTGTCAACTAACAGTGCCTTGGTGCCAAGAACTAAAGCCCTCCTGAAAATGTATGTATTTTACCAGAATCAATATGCCTAAAGCAAGGCCAACCAGTTGAGCAACCACTTCCCAAACTTCTTCCTGAGAAATTTTGATGAAAGAATTGTATGAGGAAAAACCTTTATGTTATCCAAACTGTGGTATATTGACAATTGATGAATCAATCACAACTATTTAGAGAATAACATTGTATAGACCAGTTCACTCTAGGCCGAACATCTTGACTTGGCTTTCTGGCTCAACGATGTGTCTAAGAATATATTACAAGCTTTGGCATAACCTGGCCTGGTATATGTAATAATGTGACTAAGAAATAAAACAATAAGTAATGATTTCATTTTATCTGAAGATTAGGTAGATTATATTAAGACTTAATACTTAAGGCATCTTCCTATTAGTAGTATAATATCAGCTTCATTGGGTCAATAACTGTTTTTTAGTGCTTACTTCCTTAACTAAGGCAAAATAACACTGATATATGACTGATTAAAGTTTTTGGAGTGAGACAAGAAGAAGGTGAATATAAATTAAGAAATCAAATCAGCCTCCCTCGTTGCTTTAATGAAATAAGCACCAAACGAAATTTTTCTTCATATGAGAAACATTCATGGAGAGAGAGGTCAACACTTAAAATTAAGACTTGAAAGCATGAGAATAACAAATACAAACGCAGTTTTCATAAAACTCTAGAGGCTTTATAGATGTATAATCACAACAAAACATTATTACCAGAAATTACAGATTTCTATTCTGAGTTTAAAGCAGGAGAGTATACCTTTGCTGCTACTTCTCCTAGATTTCCTGAAATTGCAAAGTGGTTCTGAATCACGCGAAAAGAGGGATCTTTAAGTCCTCTTGCTACAGCCTGTTTGAATATCACAGAAATTTACACAATCATATATAAATTGGATATTAAGCAATCCATCTGTACACTTTTAACTGTGGAATTACAACTGCTTTTAAATCACTATTTTCAGGTTTTATTTTAAAAAAAGAATTTGTCATAACTACATATTTTCAATATGGTAATCCTACTTTAGGAGGGCTGCTTGGAAGTGAACATTTTGACACTATAAGTTAGTCGCTAGGAACTTGTTTAGCGGGATGCACAAAAAGAGCCAAAACAAAATGGTAGTCAATATTCCTTTAGAATGTGATTAGGAAGACAAAGAAAGGGTATAATGAAAAGTCAAACTCTCTAAAAAGGATAAAAATGGCAGGAAAAATTTAGTAGCAAGAAAAAGGATAGCCAGAAAATGATACTAATTCAAAGTTAATCATTATCTATTAGATGTTCCCTTTTAATTTATGTAGCACAGATACACACACAGACACCTGATACAATATGAACATGGATGCTACAACATGTGTAATCTCCAAACTGTAGGACACGGGAACACGGATTTATATATTACATCGTTATGAATTATTTAAATTGACAATCAAGATTTATGAATTCAAAATCATCTATAAACAAGATTAGTCAAATATAACAATTTAAACATACTGCCACCTAATACAGAAATAATCTAATCCATCTATCTAAAATCCAAAATGTAAAAAGACGGTATAATTCATTTAAGACATTTCATCTCCTTCATTATCATCATCATTAAAAAAAGACACTTTAGCCGAGATTATTTTAAAGAAAAATTAACAACTTAAGAGAATTTCACATTATATGAAGATATGATAAGAGAATAAATAAAAACATTCCCACTAATACATATATAATCTAAATATTTGTGATTATATATGATCTATTCCTTATTTCTATAATCATAACAGAAATTTACTAGTTTGAATTTTAGAAAATCACTTTATTTGTCCTTATTAACATTGTGTTGGAGCAGTGTCAAAATTATGTCACAAACCCAAAAAATGTCTTTAAATTGGACATTTTACCAATATGATTATTGTGTATATGTCGGTGTCCAATACATATCGAACACAGGGACATACCATTTAAGAGGCATGTTCGAGCTTCATACATATCTTTGAAATATTAACTAATAATATCTCTTTTAATAGATTAAAGATGCATAATAAAGTACCTTGGTAAGATTTCCAAGAGATGCCAAAGGAAGGAAATAGCCAGGATATAGTTGGGTTGTCAGATCAAAAATGCTGCATGAGATGTCAGCAGTGTAAGACTCTCTCTCTAGAGCCAAACTTTATTTGCATGTTTCCACAGGAAAACAAGGCATACTACACAGACCTTCCAGCACTGCCAATGAAGTCCGCATACATTCTCCATTGCTTGGGATCATCATCAAAAAGATTTCCAAACCTCCCGCCTGAAAGAAAAAGCAACATTTATCTAAAAATATAAATTCATCTTCAGCTTACTTTGTGAATGCCATACCAATGAACAAGCGTCCTATGGCTCCAATGCCATCCTTTGAGACCCATCTAAAGTTATAGAGCAAAAGCACGCAATTAACAACATACAAACTAAATTGACAAATAATGGCAGCATGAAAGTATTTTCATACTACTACATGCATATACATGTTGTGATTGTATACAAAAGCACAGGCTCTAAAATTTATGAGTCACCTGATGGCAGCAGCAGAAGCAGCTGCCGTGCTTCCAGAGAAAGTGCCAACACCAACAGCCTGTTGTTAAGTAGAAATTTTGACACGACAGATAGAAAACAGAGTCATCATTCCTTGCATTGTGTGGTACATAAGTAATTGTAAGGAAAAGAAGACATTGTTATGAAGAACATACAAGTGCACCATGTTAGATCTAGACGGTCTAGTAATCAGAGTCTAGTCCCACTATGACATTCCTTACGTAAATGTTTTCATGTTAATAAACATACATAACTTTTGAGGCATAGAAATATCAAGTTTTAAATGACAAAGAAAAAATGCTTAAAAAAATGTGCAAGACTTAGATCACACCAACATCAACTTTTGCTAAAAGCCCATCAAACATCTACCAACTATAAGTGAGCTCATAAGGCTAAACGAGTCTATATGATATGAAGAAATATCAAGTTTTACATGGCAAATCAAAAAAGCTTAAAGAAATGAGCTAGACTTAGATCATACCTATGTCAACTTTTGCTCAAAGACCATCTAACATCTACCAGCTATGAACAAGCTCATAAGACTAGACGGTCTTGTGAATTAGAAGCTCAAAACACATGATTGACTGTCTACTAGATGACTTAGGTACGAAGTGATTCTCGAGACAGATTCTAATAGAAGGAACATGTTATATGCGAACAATTGCAACATACAACCTACACACAATAACATAAAAACAAAAATTTTAAGGATGGCCATTTCTGCTAAGCATCTAACTTTATGGAAAACAACAAAAAATGGTCTGATGCAAGCTTACCTACAATGCTCAGAAACACACAGAGGTAACACTCAAGCTTAGAACAGTAACATTCAAGATGCATATAAAATGACTACTTCAACTGCATGTATAGACTACAAATCCAATTCATATTACATTTCATGCAAAAGGCTGCACATAAAACATCTCTATATTACACTGTCTAGTTAGACATCTAGTTCAAGTGTGAGCACTTATTTGTTAATCCTTAACTTGGTGAAGTTTATCTCCATTAAGTGCTCATATTTATACATCCTCTCTATTGAGAATTGTTCTCTTTTCATTCAAACTCTATAGTTTGTAAGCCAAGAGTAATATAGTATAGAATACTCGAGAAAGTCGGGAGGAATAGCTTCAATCAAAGAAAATCTGTATTATTTAGGGAAGGGTTTGTTAGGGAAGGCATTGTATACTCATGTAAGTTAGGAGTGACAGTAAACAATACTTCTTTGTCATAAGTAGATTATAAGTAAACAATACTTCTTTGTAATAAGTAGATTATAGTAGAATCTTTTAAGAGTTTTTTGAAAGAGGATTGGACATAGCCCAGTTAGAGTGAACTAGTGTAAAACAATTGTTTTGTTTCTTCTATTGCATGTGTAAATTGCTTGCTTTGCTTATCTTACATACATAAGTTCTGTGAAAACATATTTACAAGAGGCTTTTATCAAACCTCTAGATTTGCGGAAATCATTTTAACTCCATTCAATGTCCCTTCTAAATTTAACATGTTATTTAAGACAAAACTTTGCTGCCCAATCACATAGAAACAGGAAGTAAAACCCTTATTAGAAAATTTAAATGACCAGAAACAACTTTCAAAGGACATACATTAAGCCTCACTAACATGCAGAACAGGGCTTCATGAAGTGTACTAATTATCAGTTTCAACAGTAAGCATGCCAAATACACAAAAAAATCCTTGAGAAAAAAATCAGTAGTTTGAGCAAGATTAACATGCCTTTAGGAGACTCGAAGTTACAAGGGTGTGACAGATCCATCCAGTCACATTGGTAGGGAACTGTAGTAACATGTAATGCAAGTAATCGTCTGAAACTGATCCTGCATCATGACAGACAAAGTTAAGTAAACAAATGATTTGCATCCAACTTTGCATAATCACTACTGAAGCTAAAACTCCAGAAGTTTCCCTATGAAACATCCAATGAAGTGTTTAAATGTTAACCACCAGGAAAGCCTGATGGTAGGATAAAATCTTTGATTGTGTCTGGAAGCCACGATAGTCTTTCATCAGGAGAATGTGAATTCTGAAACCTGTTTGGCGTAGTAGACCTTTCCTCCTCAACAAGAAAGGTTTGCAACTGCGAATCATCACCTAATACATATCTGCTTACAAAAGGGGCGAAAGTCATAGTTGAAGCCTGATTTATAGAAACAACCAATGTAAAATTTATGTAATTGAGCAAAAACCTTTTCGCGGTACCATTGCTATATCTCTCCACCAAAATCACCCTCGATGAATCCTGACCTCTGAAACAAAGAAAATAAAATAATACTTTGTTGGAACAGTGGAGCAAGCAAACCCCGATTCAAAAAAGTTTGGTTTGATTAAGCAAGTTAAACCTCAAAAAAGTTCTCCAAAATCATTTTTTTTTTCTTCTGTCACACGCAAATAACTTATCCAAATTTTGTTCACTGAAATTGGAGACTGTAATCAAATACTTCATCAATTTACAAAATTTCTCTTTCCCCAAGGTAATTCCACTATTTTTCTCTCTATAACAGGTAAGTTCTCCACATTCCCTCATCTTCCATAAACTACTGTACTTTTTAGGTTAAGAAAAAATTCAATATTGTCTGCAACAAAATGTACCCTTTGAATTTTTCTTAGCAGAACAAAACAACAAAAGAAAGAAGTATCAGACCCCCCATTATCAGCATTATCTTCGAAAGTGGAGCGCTCAGAAGAGCATAGAACACGAAAACAACCAGTTCTAAGTCTCTTTATCTTCATCTTCTCCACCTTCATTGAAGGAGTGAATGCATTTGAAGAGAATGAAAATTGCAAGGTGTGAGACATTGTAAGAACAACAAAATTCGAAGCTTCCTATGTTTTAATTGTGAAACAGTAAAACAAATTGAAGAGTTTGGGTAATGCTTCGTCTTGTATGTGTCTGGTTGAAGCTAACATGATGAACACTATCTCCAAAACTGGAAGAGAAGAACGAGCCACGAGTCGGGTCGGGTCAAACCTTATTTGCTGATATGGCCGGATTAAGTTTTGGGCTTAATGGATACGCCTATTGTTTTGGACAAAAACTTACTGCACCCCATTATTTTTAACCTGCAGCTCATCAATTTTGGAAAATACCAAAACTATCCTTCTTGTTCATTTTAAATTTATAAAAGACTATTTTTCAGAAATATCGTCGAAAATATTTTCAAGAAGGTAAATTTATGTTTTGGAAAATATTTTACACAAATAGATTTCAGAAAATATTTTTCAAAAGGTAAAATTTATGTTCTGAAAAATATTCTTTTAAAAAAATATTCTAAAATATATTTTTTTCAAAATAAAAAATCTATATTTTAAAAATATTTTCCAAAACTTATTTTTTGAATATTTTGGAAAAATAATTTTCAAAATATAAATTAAATTCTTGAAAATATTTTCCAGAATATTTAAAAAAGATATTTTCTAGAAAACAATCATTCAATTACGAATATAGAGGGTAGTTTAATAATTTTGTATGGAGTGCAAGTAAAAAATGGCAATTGC
>Ga0099824_1003901_pt1 | contig 21626 bp, 10 predicted proteins | sample SiratrowhiteBW_FD_76837 | JGI IMG/M metagenome (GOLD analysis project Ga0099824, IMG submission 76837) | Root nodule microbial communities of legume samples collected from California, USA - Siratro white BW | ecosystem: Host-associated > Plants > Roots > Nodule | place: USA: California... | reverse complement strand
TTCACGGAGATGATGTAGAGGTTCTTCGCCCCCGTGTTGTCGGCGCAGTTCACCGTCGCCGCCACTGGCAGACCCAGTGACATGCGGAACTTGTTCCCCGCCGATCCTCCGCGCCCTCTCTTCGACATCTCTCTCTCTCAATGGCTTCTCAAACCAATGTAACCTTCTCTATATATGTGTGAGACGAATAGGGTTTTAGGTTTTGCATGGGCTGGGCTTTTTCATGTTGGGCTCAACAAAAACAGACTCCGAACACTGTTTTCTTTTCGCAGTTGTTATTTACTCTATTTTCTTACTTTCTACTGTGGTTTTCTTTAATATTTAAAAAAAAAAAAAACACTTCTCTTAAATCAAATTTTCGAATTTAGTTTCATAATGATATATTTTAAAAATTAATTTTTTAAATTTTTAAAATATTATCACAAAATTTAAAACATTTCCCTCCATGTAAGGTCTCTTTGGCAAAATTATCTCACTGGTGACATTTAGTAAGTTAGCTACTAGGTCATAAATTCCTAGCTTATAAGTTGTGAGCTTATGAAAATGAGACGTTTTTGGTAAATTAAATTTAATATAGTTACTAAATATAAAATGACATAAAAAAAATATAATTTAATAAGTTTATTACATAAATGAAATGTGTATTTTTTTAAACAAAAATATGATATTATGAAGTAATACTTTTACATTTTCTTTTAAATAATTTTTTTTTTTTTATCTTTTAAATGCTTTGTAGGCTTTTTAATTAATGTTAACATTGACAGTAATAATCACAAAATTAACTATACGAAAAAGATGGCATGTCATTTAGAAAAAATAAATAAAGTTTATATAACTCAAACAAATTTCATTTTAAATATTTTTTTATTATAACATAATTTAGATTGTATTTTAGATTATATTATATGTTTTAATTTTTTTATTTAAACTTTTGTTAATATTTTGATATTCAATTAAAAAATATATGTAAACTTTATATATTAAATGGTTTGTATGCCTAGTTTTGCAAACAAAAATTGCATAATAAACTATTTTTTAAGTTACAAATATAAATAAAAAGAGTGGATGTCAACTTAACTTTAATTTATAAACAAAAAAATTAATTCCTTTTCGTGTTTTTTTTCTTGTCAGGTAATACCAATTATAATTACAAAAACAATAAATAAATGAATAACATTTTGTATCCACATTGTTACAATTTGGATGACACATGGGGAGATAGTAAGGTAACACTCCATCATGCTCACCACTTGATAGACCATACTAACATAAAAAACAATTTTAACAGCTATTGCGTTATATACAAAAGTGCAAAACAATATTTTGGAGCTAAAACAACTAAAATAATATTATAGGAAAAAAAAAACAAAATCTCTGAAGTATAAGAACTAAACAGGGTTTTAAATAAAAAAAACGAGATTATCAAATGCGATAATCTCACTAATTTTTAAGAAAATCATTTAATAAAAAAAAGCGTATTTTAGAAAAAAAAATACTAAAAGGCCGCGTTCTAATTTTAGTAGAGATGTGAATAACAAAAAAAATCATCTCCCTTCAAAAGATGAGCATTGTAAAACTAAATTTTTAAATGTGTCAATATTAACATTCATAAAAATCAATTTCTAGAACACATTTGAGAGCTGGAATTTATTCTGAGAAAAAATGGGGAAAATAATATTAAAAACATCTGCATTTGGAAGGACCTTGCTCGAAAACGATGTCGTCGTGCACTAGTTGTTCTTCTTCTTCTTCCCTTCTCCTGGTGAATCCTCCGCCGAGAGCTTCCCGCCACAACATCCGTCGAAGCCTAAGGATGTCACTTAACAATGACAACACCAATTCAAACTTCACATCTTCATCGTTGCTCAATTCGGTAACAAAATTGCTATGGGGCCAGTCTCTTCCGCCGGGGATCCTCGTTGCCACCGTGCGCACCGCCTGGAACTCCGCGTGGGGGCTCATGATGTCCCAGCTCGCTCCCTCCGATCCCTCCGGCGGGTATTCGAGGCCCGCTTCCAAATTCCGATACTTGGGCTCTCTTTCTCCGGGAAGCCTCCACCTGTACGTGGGCCTGGCGTGCCCGTGGGCCCACCGGACTCTGATAGTGCGCGCGCTGAAGGGGTTGGAAGAGGCCGTGCCCGTGTCGGTCGCGTCGCCGGGGATGGACGGGTCGTGGGAGTTCAGACGGGGGGGTGGGGCTGATTCGGGTTCGATTGGGCCGAGTTTGGATAAGGCGAACGGGTGCAAAACATTGAAGGAAGTTTATGGGCTTCGGAGAGGTGGGTACGATGGTAGATCGACGGTGCCGATGTTGTGGGATAAGGGTTCGAAGGACGTTGTCTGCAACGAGAGCTACGATATTATTCAGTTGTTCAATTCCGGGTTGAATAGCGTGGCAGGGAACCCAGAAATGGATCTCTCGCCACCCCAATTGAAGGAACAGATTGAGGAATGGTATCGAATCATATATCCCAATGTGAATAACGGGGTTTATAGGTAAGCGGGGAATTTAGAATTGAATGTTGAGATGGCAATTGTTACTGGTGTGTTGAATTGAGAATTTTTGGATTTGCAGGTGTGGGTTTGCGCAGAGCCAAGAAGCGTATGATAGATCGGTGAATGAGTTGTTTTGTACACTGGACAAGTTGGAGGATCACTTGGCTAATTCCCGCTACTTGTGTGGAGATCAATTGACCCTTGTGGATATATGTCTGTTTACTACTCTCATTCGGTTTGATCTTGCATACAATGTCTTGTTTAAATGCACCAAGAAGAAGCTCTCTGAGTATACCAATCTGCATGCCTACATGCGTGACATTTATCAGGTATATGCATGCAATAACGTCCTCATTGTAAGGATTTTCGATTGTCTAAGGTTGTGTAATGTTGATTGTAATCTCGTGCATTGACAGATTCCGAAGGTGGCAGCTACTTGCAATTTTACAGAAATTATGGATGGTTACTACAAAATCCTTTTTCCTCTGAACCCAGGGGGCATTAGACCGGTCATGCCTTCTACTTCCGAGCACCAAATCCTTTGCAGGCCTCACGGAAGGGAATCACTATCATCAGCTACACCGGTATTTGTAAAATAGACATCAGTGAAAAGCAAAATCACCCATCAACGGACATGTTTCTTTTCCATTGATGCAAGTGTATAGCACTTCTACTAGAATGTTATATTGAGCTCTTGCTATGAAGCTCCAAGAATTAGTTTATAATGCTATATAAATCCATTCAGCTTACAGTGTCATCCATAGTTCTCTAAGCCCCCGGTCAAAACCGACGAAAAACATCTGCTATTTCCTACTGCGCGCGAATACAATAAAAATATCCCATATATATCTCATACCAATGACATTGCCAAAAAGATTAACCAGTAGAATTAAACAATTAATAAATTTAATTAAAACGCCCAAATTGTATGTCTTATCAAAGATGATATATAGCAACTCTTATCAAAGATGATATATAGCAACTCTTATCAAAGATGACATATAGCAACTGTTATCAACACTACTACAAAAATTATATAAAAATTACACTGCGTAAAATTATTTACATTGAAATTAAAATCAATTTATTTAGAAAAAAAAAAACAAAAAAACAAAACCACCCATCTTTCAAGTACACTAGCAATATTTTGCTTACCGATACAACGATGCTAGGTGTGCAGTACATTCGTATGACCTTCTATACGAAAAAGAGATAAAAGTGATACAATGTAATGATATCAGATAAACAAAGTGCTGCAACAAAATAGTATCAATAATAACTTGAAACAAAAGCCATATAATTCTAACATGAAATTCCAACACATAGTACGTTAATATTAACAGGAGATTTCGAAGCCCTACATGCGCTACAGCTATAAACTACATATTCACCTCCACTACTGCCTAACCGTCTTTTTTTGTGGCTAACCTCCACTTCGGTCTTTACTTTCGTAGGCCATGAATGCCCATAATAATTTTCAAAGATCTGTACAAAATGTCAACCATCCACTAACCAAAAAAAAGGCACCACAACTCGTCGAAGCGCGGCGAGACATCAAAATTGGCTCTACGGAGAAAGGACTTATCATCCGGAAATTGACGCAGATCTATTAGATCCTACATACGAAAAAAACTGGAATTCATTACCGACATTACAAGTCACAATAAGAACGAAGGCTCATACCAAACACACCTCAAATAGTTGAATAAAGAAAATATATAGCCACAAAAAGCCCCCCATACTTGCTACATAGTTTTCTACCATTAACATGCATCCAAATGATTCATCGTTTCCCACTCATTAACATGTCTTATCCACCATAATTCCTCCATGACCCCTCAGAAATGAGTTTTGCATAATGCTCGAATCAAACTGTCGATTAAAGTTGTTTTGAAAACAGCAATATAGGCCAGCATAAAGTTGCTACAAACAAAAATTTGTCGTCACACAAATAGAGCACTCATATGGGCAAAAGATTTATGATCCTTAAGAAGATAGGCAGCCAAGTTCCTAACTAACTATTTTTAACTTCTAATCACACTAATGAGCTCATTCCCCGACTATGTTGTTGGGTATATCAAAAGCTCAAATCTATTCTAAAATCCTAGTTTTGTTCATAAGGGATTCAATCAATATCTGTACCACATCCATTAGAATTGGATTAGATTTGCGGCAGAATCCATGATAAAATAACTAAGCAGAAAATAAGGTATGTGCACAGCAAGGAAAGCCAGCAAGTTGCCTCATCACTTTTTCAATAAAGCAAGCAGCTTAAGTAAATTCAAAAGTTTACTTTGCAAGGTAAATGTGCAGAGTCTAATTACTAGAAAAAGCTGCATAAAGCATGACGTTATGAAAGCAGAGAACAACCTAAAAATTCTTCAATTAAAAATCACGCTTTCCACATTATCTTTTTTAAAGTAATACCAAGGGGATGTTTATTACACGTCTCCTTTCATTCCCGAGAATTCTGAGAAGTTACGGAAATAACTACACCCTCATGAAAATGGTGTAGGTATCTCATATTGCCCCAGATATGAAAGCCATTGTCTACAATAACTACTTATTCTCACTGCATTCTTCTAGCTTTCTTTTCCTCTTTCAATTTTTAACTAACAAATTTTAACTCTATCTTAAATTATTGAATACCAACTAAACATGCTTATGGGAATATCATTCTGAAGTATAACATTGCAGAGGATATGATTCCTAAGAGTACAAAATCATATCAGGAAACAAAACTGGACCTAGATTTCGATAACTATAATATGGTTCCATATTAAATGACCCAGATCAGATACTGACGTGCTGAAAGAAGAATAGTTCCATATTAAATGACCCAGATCAGATACTGACGTGCTGAAAGAAGAATAGCAACTATCCAATAGAACCCCAAACCAAAACAGAGAGGAGTTTTATATTTATAATTATCATTATAGGCTGGGCTTATGGCGCTGAAATATGAAACAGACTATACAAAAGAAAATACTGCAACAAATTGGTGAGCATTAAGATAGGAATTGTCAAAGCACAAATAAAAGATGAAGGATCACATTGTTAGTGTTGGAAAGTGAAAAGAAATTTGCAGATGAGTGATACAATAGCTGCAGAATGAACTTACTGTTTGATCTCTTCATATGCCTGCAGAATTTACTACCACAATTGCACTGGAACAGCTTGATAGGATGATCATCATCATCAAAGTCAATGCCATAATCCTGCAGAAACACATTAGCTTTTAAAGAGAAAAATTGATTCCAAGATTAATTAAATGATTTTGCATAAAGTGAACTACAGAAAACGAGAAGACACAAATCAGTATAACCATTCTCAATGGTCTGCCAACTACCCAATTAATTCAATAGCCATAAACTACCAAATAATTTCTGCAATGAATAAAACAAATTATCTCAACCTTGATAGCTGATGCTAATTTGTTCCCTGCTTGAACAAAAAAGAGACACTAACAAGCCAGACAAAAAATTAAAGATATTCACATAACCGTTCACCAAACATTATATTACATAGCATTGGTTAAGCCAGCACCTACAAAACTACCAAAAAATTTCTACCATGAATATATAAAAATTATCTCGACTTCGATAGTCATTGCTATCATGCTTGGTAGTCAAAAAAGGGCAATTGATATGCACCACAAAGAATTGATATTTATATTACGTTAACAAACTTACTCACCCACGTTAGCTCCTCATATGCTTCTATATTTCTAGAAGTGAAAAAAGCAAACTGCACATTTTAACACAAAAGCATCAGTAAGAAAGATATTCAATAGTCCACCATGCAAAAAAAAAAAAAGCTACTAAAATCTACAGATGAAACTAAAAGATTTAATAACTTCTCACATGATAGTAATAACAACCAGGATCCTCAACTTCAACTGGGATCTCAACCAAGTTTGCATCAAAACATCTGGAAAAATGAAATATAATCACTATAACTTTTTCTAAATTTTCAATTTCCAAGTAATGTGCCAAATGTCTGCTTAGACACTCTTTAATGAAAGTTGAAACTACAAAGAACATAATGACAAGTATCAAACTATCTTCATACACAATCAAACATCTGAATCATTCCAATGGAAAAAGGTACAGTTTATTCCCATGCAATTATTACTCTGTACTTGGATTAAATTATTCGACCACCCTAACCTAATTCTGTTGGAGCTCTTCTATTGCACATTTTATCTAACACAAAATATTTCTTATTCATAACAGTTATTTGAAAAATGTTTTCCCCTCTGATAATTAGAAGGGCGTGCGTTACAAACAATGTGAACTACCTGCATTAAAGTCAAATTTCAAGTTAGTATAAACCATAAATAATTAAGTTTAATGACATATACCCCAAAGTGACATGCATCAAAATGAAACTCAAGTTATTTGTCTTGTTTATATAAATCATAAATAATTACCAAATTTGATGACATTTTCCTGAAAGCCAACCACCCACAACAATTGTCTTATTATGATTAGCTTGCATATTCCTTTTATGAAGCATCAGATTTCAAAAATGAATGTAAATATATTTGGCTATACAAATAATAATTCGAACAACTATATAAATGAATATTTGTCTTTAGTTTTTCTCAACATCAATAAACAGCACGATCAAGTAATGTCAATAGAAATATAGTAGTAAGAAATTTTACCGAGAAAAAACTGACATTTTCATAGACATGTTATAAAGGGAAAAGCTAGTCTGCTTAAAACATGGTAACCATTGTTAAAGCTGTTGGGTTTCAACATTTTGAGGCTCATAATTGGTTCAATATATTTCTTGTCCACTTGCCTATTCCCGAAACTTGGGAGACAAATTTATAACAATACCTGTGATTGATGAACCTAGCAATGTTGCCAAACGAAGCTGCATCCAAGCATAGAGCTTTTTTGTTCTTCATATATCCTGAATCCCAATTTGCATCCAGTAGTACTGGGTATGTATGTTTCCCATTTCCAGTGCATTTCATGTTCCTCTCGTGCAACTCTTTAATGGATAAAATTTCTCCAACAAACTCACATACAAATGCACCTTTAGGCAGGTCCTCTAAGGTACGAAGACCCCATCCTTTACCTTCTGAAGTGAAAAACACCTATGCTTCATAGATTTATTAGATAAAGCAGTTTCACAACACCCAATAAAGATATAAATTAAGAAAATAAATTGTTCATCAACATGGAAGAAAAAACCATTTGTTTACAAGTGAAAGGATTACTTAAACACCAACCTGCAATTTGCAAGTCATTCCTCGCTGGATAACCCGATTTCCACAATGTTTCCCACAGCCACATTTGCTCCAGCATTCTTTAATAAACTTCCTCCTTAAGTGTCCTTTACAAGGTTCTAAGCCACCGTCATTCTTAAATCTTTCAAGTGGGCAATTTTTGCAATAAAAGAAATGTTTTTGAGGATTGCGACCAATGGCAATGCACTCTTCCAAGAATTGTTCCTTCAGTAGGCCTTGTGAACCATATGCAAATTCACCACCAGTTTTATTTGCACAAGCACAGGGTATGGACAAGACACAATTGCCCATACAAGTTGAACAACAGTCCTCACTGCCAACACGTGATAGAGAAATGTTAACATAAGCATCTTGGAACACAAGGTTTTGGGGTATGTAGTTAAAAGATGGTGGGAAATCATTAGTATATTCATTCACCCAAGGAATTTCAACATTTTCTTCTCCTTTTGTAAGGTCACTAACATCATAAATGGACCTCATATCATCAGCTGTCAGCTGATGCTGCGGAACAACCACTAAACTATGTGAATTGGGAGAGATAGAATCTTCCAGCTCCTTCCTGACATTACGTTGTGAAAAATCATTCGTTGTTTCGTCCATCTTGGAACCCAAGACAGCATCGTTCACACCATTCAGGTCAGCAAGACAGCAGAAACTTCGGGGAGAAGCCAATGCAGCAGAAGGATTAACATTGATGGGTTCATTTGAAACATGAGAAACCATGTCCAAATCTTTGTTTCTTACCACACTCAGTGTGCCAGGTTCTTGTGGTTCCTTCGAGACATCTTGTGGTTCCTCCGAGACATCAACATTGGATCTTAGTATAGAACCTTCTTCTGGATCATTATTAGAGTTATTTCTGAATTTCAACATGCAATCACATAGATCCCTCAACAATTTCTTAACAGAGAAATTTGGGTCAGCAATTTTATATGAACGCAGGCATTTCTCCTCCATCATTTCTATAAGTTCATCTTGACTAGGCATGTGAAAATTTGATCCCCAAAGTGCTGAGCTGCAGCTCAAAGATAGTTTTACCTCTCCAAGAGTTGATGAGGCTATCTCTACATTACAAGTGGCTTCTTCATTTGAGGTAGGAATGGCATCTTCATTCCTAACTCCATCCCTGCATTCTGATGATGTCACAGTAACATGGCTAGCATGCTTTCCAGCTACACCATTCTTCAATGACGAGTCCCTTTCACTTGACGGTTCTGAGAGGAAGAAAAACAATTAAAAAACTCTTCACATAATGAATGTTAGTTGGCAACATAATAACTAAAAAATGACAACATAGTTATTAAAAAATATTTGAGACAGAAATAACCCTGGTTATGCATGTGTAGAGAAAAATCAGATCTAGAAGCCATAAAACAACAAATACTTGGTTATTTTTATGAAAGTAAGAGCGTATAGAGTGGCCAGTGGCTTACTTCTATCAGTTGAATTGAAAACAAATGTAATGCAAATTGCAATTATGCAAACACCAAAATAAATTTGCAAATTGTCTTCTATATTCTTGTGAGGAACGGTAGCATTAAAGATTTTTCCAGTACTTATGTAAGAAAACAGTTACCCTCTAATACACAATACTAACAAGCAAATACTGCACCATACTTGGCTGCAGTTTGCAAATTCCAAACCTTGAGATTTGGTGAGTACAGATACAGTTTCAACCACAACTAACATGTTTGGCAAACCACGGTTAGATTGTGTTTGAAAATGTTTTTGGGCTGAATGGAAGTGAGAAAAAAATTGCTTGTCAGACGAGGGAAGCCACGTTTTGCAAACTATAATCCAAACATAGCAGTTGCAAAAATGTGCCATGCCACTAAACACAACAGAAAAAAAGAAAAAAAAAAATCAATGAGGGGAATAATCCATCCAATACCAGGAGGAATCACTGCAATGGGCATTTCGTAATCAGGCACTTCATCAACAGGCTCATCCTTGGGTATGATAAGTGCCTGAGTACGAGGCATCATGTTGTTTGGCAACAGAAACTTCCCAGCTTCAATTGTTGGTTCTTTGGATGGTGTGGATGGGGACGATGTTCCAGAGGTAAGTTTTCTTCCTCTTTGCAAAACTTGAGTTGATGCAGGTTGCTTTCCCTTGTCAACAATGTCATCTGGTGGTCGAAGTGGCGGTGCTTCAATCCTTAGGTTCCCATCAGATGATTCTGGTTTGTTTTGAGGTTTCTTCCCAGAAGAACCCTGGTGTAGTGTATTATCTTCTAATTTAGGCCTTTTTGAAGGAGGGCTGGTGGTACTGTTAGTCAGAGGATGCAAAGGCTGACTCTCTTGGCCTCTTAATCGCAACCTTTTTAAAGGTTGGGCTCTTTCAATATTTATCTGAGCCTCTTCAAACTCTGTCTCATATTCCTGGTCAGACAAAGGATGAGGAGTGCTATGTACATCGTCAGACTGGACTTTCTTTTTCAGTTCGGGCACCTGTTTAATAAGATCCAACAATGGAAGTAAACATGCAGAAAAAACAGAACATGCATTCACATGAGTTAGAGAGAAAACATATAAAGTGGAAAACACACCATATTATCGTCCTCCTCAAATATAGCATCCGCTAGAACTCTATAGTTCTCTGCCTCAATAAGTTCCCAGTTTTTATCAAACACTTTGAGAAGTTTCTTTAACGCTGATTTCACTGTCGATTCATCAATTCCAAGACCTCCCATTGCACGATAGGCCGCTAACACTCTTTTATTTGGTGCCATTTATAATCAGCTAGCAATTACTTTTCCCACAGATGAACACCCCCCAATTTCAAAGATTTCTGAAAATAGAAATACAAAAACACAATTTATGAGAAATTAAGCTATTTGACCAAAACATTTTTTGGCTGTGACTTCGAAAGAAGATGCTCGGAGAACACTGAAATATTAGCTATTCAGCTTTTCAATAATTAAAAAATCAGGTACATTAGTAAAAATTCAGACAAAAAATAAGAAAAGAAACTAAATGATAAGAAAACTACCAATCCTGACATAGAAATACAATTTTCCATACCATCAATATTTTTTTTCTAATAAGAAAGCCTGCAGTAGGCATTAGAATATGAAACTTTCTAGGTTTATGTGCTTACAATAAAATACCAAAGGAATCATTTTTTTTATCAGCAACAAATCAAAGGAATCAATGAGTCAAGTTAATATTTCAACCTCCCCATCTCTGTAATCTTTCACTTCTAAACTTGAAATTCAAAGAGAAAGAAACAGTGAAGATGATTCATGCTCCTCATACAAAATGAGGGGAGAAAAAAGGACACACAAACTTAAGTGTAATAAGATGAGTGAAAGAACACAGAAACACACTGAAAACCTTGAGTTAAATTTTGAAAAAACACAATGTACATTACACATACTGTCACACTAAAACCCTAACTAAAACCTCCCAAAGAAAGAACATGCAACCGAGTATTCGCACTAAACAGATGTTGATGATCTTACAAGCCGAAACTTAAGGCTCACTCCAACAATCAAAACATGAAAGTGAAAGAAAATCGTTTCGAACCATAAACAATATTCTTTTCACCGAATAAACAAAAGGAAGAAAATTGATGAAGAAGAATTTTTAAAGAGTAACTTAACTGAAAGAAAAGAGAGAATCGAAAGCTTTTCCACTGAGGAATGAGAAGAGCGAGAGAATGGGTCTGGAGAGAAAAGTGAGAGAACCACCAGAAAAGGTGGAATAGAGATTAGAAAAAGAAATGGGAGAAAGGTTAGAATTGCATTTCTAAATGCTGATCATAATTTTTGATTTTGGTGAGAGGGGAGAAAGAGAAGAAATGGGACTCCTTGGTTAACTGCACCAAGCTTTTCACCGGTCTTTTCTCTTTTATTATTTCTCAGTATTTTGGTCACGGGAATCTTTTAAAATATTGGATAAAAATATTTAGGTTAATTTTTCAAAAAATAAATCTCTTTTTTACAAAATTCAGTTTCATCTTTTAATTTTCTAAAAATATTAATGTAAGTTCTTCATTTTTTTTAAAATTTGTATCAACTTGATTTTTTTAACATCATATGATTTTATAGTTAAATGTATGTAATTTAATAAAATAAAGGTTATATCTAAATGTAATAAACAAAATTTAAGACTATATTTTGAAGTGGTGTCACGGTTGATTAAAATTATATACTTTTATATTTGAATTATTTATTATATAATATAATCACGTAAATAAAAAAGTTTTTAAAAATTTAATACTGGTGATTTCTTAACTTGTTTTAAAAAATATTTAATTCACATATCCTTAAAATTTGTAATCACCAGATTGATTATTCTTATCGTTAGTGATGAAAGTTAGTTCAACAGGTTTAAAAGTATGACCAATAAAAATATGTAAAAATGTGCTATTATAAAATATCTTATATATTTATTATATGATAAAATAAGTTTTATATTCTTCATCCAATATTTCTGTTTTAATATTTTTAAACAAATATTAACACATTGTGCAAGATATAATAAAAAAGTATTTTTCAAACGAAAATTTAATTAGTTATAAATTTTTAATTATGCTAATTATCTAATTCAAAACATCTTCATTATATATAATGATATTAATGATATTGATACTAATTAAATATTATAATGACTTAGAAATTTATTTATTATTATATATTTATCTTTCTAATTTAAATTTTAAGTGACTTTATCATTAATTTTAATGTTTAAATATTTTTGTAAACATATTCATCCAATAAAAAAATTAAAAGAGTGTCTGAAATGAGGAAGTAAAAATATATATAAAACAATATAAAAAAAACTTATCAAATAAGGTGTTAATGACCTTAATCTTTATAAAAACAATTAAGACAAATTCAACTATATTAATATGATATAAATAAATAAAAATATAATAAATAATAAGTGTTCTGTAAACACATAGTTCAAAACATAATTAGTTAAATTAAATAAACAAAACACTAAAAAGATATATATGTGTTAAGATGGGAAAATATCCATACAAAAAAAAGTTAGAAGAAAATCTATAAACCTTACATCTTACTAATATTAAATATATAGGGAGGAAGAGTTAGGAGTTGAAATCTTCAAACTATTCACACCTACACACAAAACAGAATGATGGTTAGAGAAATTGAAATTTAATATCATATTTTATGAAAATTGTCATTAAGTAGGTCTTATTAACACTCATTTATAGAAGAGATCATGAAAATTGTCCACTCTCCAAGTTGGAAAAGACTATAAACAATCATTACAAATAAACTATTGACTATGATAAACATATAGATGTGTACATCATCCAAGATAACACTACATTACAAATTTTTTTTTCCTAAGTCGCTCAGGTGATGACATTGAGTTAATTAACACAACTATCTACATATTTATATATTATTTTAACATGTCGGTAGCAAAATTCAACACGTCGGTAGCAAAACTAAACATGTAGTCTGTCACAAATAAACCTCACCACTTAACTTTCATTGCATCGATGAATATTTGACAATAGAAGGAGAATCTCTATAAGTGTTTATAGAACGATTCAACAAAGTGGCTTTGAACAAAATCAAAAGTCACATGGAACTTTATATTACATAATGTTAGATTAAAGTTCAATAGACCCATTGTTTGATTTTTAATTTTGTGCTTAAACAATAGAGTGTAAAATATATATTTATAAGCATTGTGTTTCATAAAACACAAGTGACTTCTTTTAGCCTAAAAAGATGCAAACTAATTTTGTCTAATAGTCATTTGCCTAAACAAATGTTTGTGAACAAACCTAAATATGTAGATTTTGTTTAATAAGTTTTTTCTTAGATAAACGATAGATAAGTATACATCTTCTAACATACGCACGCCTTGAGAATTTTATGTTTAAGTCAAACTTATGTTTATTAGTGTAGGAAATATTCGTTTCTTCCTTTTTTTTTTTCAAGAATATATCACAACATTATGTCAACATCATGATCTTTTGGAAAGTGTGCTTAAAACTTATCCACATAAACAATTCTTCTGAAAAGACAAAATGCTAGTGGTATGGAGTTAGCCAACTTTATATGAACTAGCACAATGTCCTAAAAAAATTGTTTAGACCTAATAATTCATGTCATGTATCATAGGAGTTTCGCAAAGAAGTCACGCACATTAATGGTAAATGAATGTCAACAAGAAGAAAGGCTCATAAACCTCACAACAACTCAAAAAGAATTTATGGTGACTCCTTTCTTTGTAACTCTAAAGAAGGTCTTTTTGTGAAAAATGAAGGTTGACAATACTCTCTCAGTAAGAACAAGAACAAGCTCTTGTAATATAGAGCAATTCTTAAGCTTGTATTTATGAGAAAGAACATTGTTTGCTTTTATAATTATTTAGATAAGTGTGCTCAATATTATATTTGTCTTAGGAAATGAACTCTCTCTAGTGAGCAAAGCTTGTAATCATTTAGATCACAACTTTTATGTAATCAAAGTGTTTTAGTCTGAAGTTACTATTGTCCAAATACTACTCAAGTTTAAGTAGGAGTGGTTGTAGTTTAAAATAATATTAGATTTAGTAGTAGTTCAAAATAATACTTAGATTTAGTAGTCAAACAAATAATCGATCTTAACCAAGAGTAGTTGTGTTTCAGAAAATACTCGATCTTAATAAAAAGTGACTACATTTCAAATATAATCAGTCATAGCCATGAGTGATTGTATTCTAAAATATACTCGATCTTAGGTAAGAGTTATCACATTCTAAATCATGCTCATTTTAAAATAGAAGTTATTGGTCTAAATTATATTTTTTTTGTAATTTGCAAAGTTAATATAAATTAATGAAACCTTAATCATATTTATTAAGAACTGAATATAATATAGATTGTCAGACGAAGTGATGTATGTAAATCTCTTTAATCCTTTTTTTCTTATATTGCATGTTATTAATTTGTATATCCCAAAAAGAAAATTTACAAAAATAAATTTTGAACAACATTTTAAACATGTCTAAAAACTTAAAAGTTCCATTTAACATTTTTTCATAAAAAAATTGTTTAACAAATGTCAAATATAAATTACAGCTTTCTGCATTTATTAGACAAAGTTTTAAGAATTTTTAAAATTTAATACATAATTTAATTATCCTTTATTATGTAATTAATTTAAAACGTTTTCCCCACATGATAAAGAAACTTAAACATTAACCATTTTCAAATAATCTATGCAGAAAACTAATAACGAAATTAAGATGAGCAGAGGTACACAGCTGCCAACCAAGAAAATCACCTGCCAAGTAATTTCTCTTATGTATAAATTGTTTGTATTCTAAACAGTACAAAAAATGTAAAATGCATCAACACGTTTAGGGACTTAGAAAAAATCATCAAAATAATAAAAAAATTAAGATAACAACATTTTTAATTAATTATTGGAGAAGATGAGAAATAGTATAAAAGGATTTATAGAAATGGATAATATGGTTGAGAGATGAAAAGACTTTGTGAAGAGAAGTTACGTAAAAAAAGGTTAAACCAAGTCCAAAAACTTACTTTAATTATATTAAAGAAAAAAATAATATTTTGTTTAGAACATGCTTTCAAAATATTTCTAAAATTATGTTCGTAGAGATTTTTTTTTTAAATTTAATTATACGTAAATTAAAATTCTTCTGAAATGAAAGTTTTACCATACTCAAATAAAATTTTTAATGCCGTTTTAAATTTACCCTTAACATTATTAATCATAATATGATTTAAAACTTTAATGTATCAAAATTTGAATTTTACAATATTGTAAAAATATATTTCTGATTTATTGCCCCATTACATAACTAATTCATTTAATATTTTTATTCAAAAAATGTTTGAACTTTTTTATGTATCTAACTGAGATTTATTTACACGATAGAAAATAAAATCGATCTAAAAAAAGTAGATTTATTGAACAAATGATTGATAGCATGCTACAAACCCTCTATTTTTTTTATCAGAATTTGTACAAACTTAGATGACTATACTTCTTTTACCGTGACTAAAATTTATTAAAGGTACTAACCTTATTTCAAAAATCAAATATATTTTAATGAATACAGCTACAAATAATTATTTTAATTACTTTAGTTTTGGGTTACACAATGCTTTTTAAATATGGAAAATTCCCATAGATATTTTTGAATGGAAAATTAGTTTTGATAACCTATAGTAGGAAGAAATAGGCATGTCACTTAATATCGTGCATGATTACATTTTAAAATATATATATATATATATATATATATATATATATTTTATAATTTGTATTAAGATAATTTATCTTGTTCTTACTCGGTTTGACTTCCTGCTTTTACAGTTTTTTACAAAGATTGAAACGTTTATAACAGTTGGCTTTGATTAACTAAACATTATTTGCTAATAGTTTTGTATTTTCTTCTCCTTTATCATTCAATTATAAATTAACGTAATAAAACCATTAACTTTATTAATAATTATCTTAAACTAAACTCTTCTGAAATTGATTATATATATATTATATAATATGTCATAAGTTCAGAGTCGGTGGCAACCTGGAACACGGTTTTTCTGTGACTCTAAAGTTATCAGTATTAGAAGTTCAGTTAATGCCTTCAACAATTTTTTCTTCACACGCTCCAGTCAAAATTTTCATGCAATCACATTGAACAGCTTGAAACAGAATAAACCACTTCCAGCTAATGTTTAATTAACCTCTGATTCATCACTTCAAGATGAACAACAATGGTAACATTATATAAAAGTGAGAATCACAAAAACAACCTTGGACTATGTGAGATATAGAAATCCACACACCAAAAAGGAAAAGAAAGAACTTCCTTTTGTTTAATTCCTCAAATGGGTATGATCAGAATCCCATTTCTTTTTTTCTTTACTGTTTTCTGGTTCCTTCATCTTCCCATGTCAGATGCAGATAACACAAACCTGGTTTTCAAGGGCTGTGCAGAGCAGAAACTACAGGACCCATCTGGGATATACTCACAGAACCTGAAATCCCTCTTGGATCTTTTGGTGTCACAATCTGAAAAAAAGGCCTTTTTCACCACAACCTGTGGAGAAGGCCAGAATGTGATCATGGGTCTGTACCAATGCCGAGGGGACCTCTCAAACGCTGCTTGCTACGACTGCGTGAGCAAGATTCCTGGCATGCTTGAAAACTTGTGTGGCAAGGTGGTAGCTTCGCGAGTTCAGCTTACTGGATGCTACCTGAGGTATGAAATTGTTGGGTTCAAGCAGGTGCCTGAGACTGAATTGCTTTACAAGGTTTGCGGGTCCAAGAAAGATAGTGATGATGAAGGGTTTGACGAGAGAAGGGACTCGGCATTTGGTATGGTGGAAAGTGGTGTGAAAAATGGTGGGAACTTGTTTTACACAGGGAGCTATCAGTCTCTCTATGTGTTGGGGCAGTGTGAGGGTGATTTGGCCGAAGATGATTGTGGGGATTGTGTGAAGAGTGCTGAGGATCAAGCCAAAGCTCAGTGTGGTGACTCTGTTTCTGCACAAATTTATCTACAGAAATGCTTCATTAGCTACAGCTTTTATCCTAAGGAAGGAAGGTCATCTTCTGCAGGTAGAGTAACAGAGAAAATATCTTCTTTTCCTTATTTGGTGCAATTTCCTACTTGGTATTCGAGATTAGTAAAAGATGCATGCCAATTTTCAGTTTTGCTTTCTTGGCTAAATCACAATGAACTTATAGGGATTTTAGCAAAGTAGTATACATGTTTTTCTTTATATGGTGAAAAGGTGCAATGTAAATGTGTGACGTATAATATTATATTTGTTGTGAAGTGGTACAAGTTCTTAGTTTGAAAAATGAGCCTAATTTCATTAGTGAATTTAGAAGTGGGGTTGATGAAGGGATTCATTGGATCTTGGTAGGAGGATGAGGTGTCTTTTGCACAAGATTTGCACCTTATGGTTGTTGTTGTGTGCATGTCTCGAGACAGAAGATTCTAATAATAATAATAATAATGAACTGTGTGTTTGATTGGATCAGGATCAGTGGGGCAACAAGAGACACAGAAGACTATAGCTCTTGCAGTGGGAGGGTGTGCAGCTTTTGGTTTCTTAATTGCTTGTTTGTCATTTCTCAGGTCATTGATGAAGAAAACAGGTGAAAAGTATTAACAATTGGACTGCATATATCATGCATGCCTAGTGGTTCATATAGAGTTTATCTACATGCAAGTATATAACATCTTATATGAATATACTTGAAGACTTGTAAAGTTAGGAATCAAATGTAATAAATTAAACCATAATTATCAGTGTATTTTTGGTTTTCCATAATTGATGTGCTTTTGAGATGGGTGAATCATAAGTAGCATGATTTTAGAAAGTGAAATGTGGGACATATGATCCTAGGTGGCGTGTGATAGATCTCTCACCTTTGTCCCTACCGTGGAACTCTTTTATTTAGATAAGAAAAACTATAGTGGCTTCTCCGAGTAAGATTTTAAAATTGAACGTGTTAGAATGCTTATCTCGTCGTACTTTTAAAATAAATTAATTAAACGTGTAAATGATCGATTGAAGTGGTTGTCGTAGGTTGGGAATTATTTTTTGGAGGATAATGTATGAGTGCACACTTTTTATACGTGTATCTTGGCAAATGTAGTAGGAATAACACTTTATCTAGAAGCTTATAGTGTAGCGTTTATTGCTGCATAATTGCAATTTTGTTCTTAGTTATCTTAAAAGTTGTATTCAATCTTGCATTTGGGGGCCATTTCACCTTTTGCTTTTCCTTTTGTCCCTCAAAAATGTAACACCCCACAGATTTGTTTATGTATGATGTCAATAATAATTTGTAAGTTATTTCTTTTTTTTTACCCTATAATCTCAGCGTACACTTCATTAAAATGTTTTATGTTTTAGATTTTTGAATTGTGAAATTAACAAAGAATACACTTTTTGAATACTAAATAAAAAATATATTTTAAATTGTTGAATTTGAACCATACATATTTATTAAGGTGCATGCGAGTGTTAAACGAAAAGAAACTGCCTAATTTGTAATGCTTATGTAAGAGTAGTGGGACACATGATTTGGTTTGAGGAAGAGCCATGACACTTGATAGTGATTTGGATTTTGAAGAAAATTTTATAGAAGTTTAAAAAAATAATAAACACACATAAAAAGGCATGAAACAAGTTGATACAACAAATGATTTCAAACCAATAACATTTCAACTAAAATAATAACACCTCAAATAAATATAAATCAACAATGTCCCAGTCGAGATTGAACTCGAAAGAGAATATTAAAGAAAGAAACATAAATCTAAAAGATGGAAATATATGAAAATTTTCTCACTTTTAAATAAAATTTAAAATTTTCTCACTTTTAAATAAAATTTAAAATTTTCTAACTTTATGTAATCAAATTTCTCTTATAAATTTAACTATTTCATTTTTTAAAATTCTCTTTCCAAACAACGTATTTTACTTTCTATATACAAATAATTACCTTTCTAAAATTTCTTTACCCATTATCCAAATAAATGTAGAGTTCTTTTTCCCCCCTTTTTTTCTATCATGATTACAGTTTAACGTTTAAGAATCGCAGTATCCCTTTCCCTGAAAGTTAAGATTTCCGATTAGAATGTTATACATTGCCTATCTTTATTCTTCACTTCGCTAGCATCGTGTCATAGGATTCATGTACTGTTGAGAGCTGTCTTCATTCCAGCAGTCGTACATATGTAGTTTCAAAATCAGTTATATTTTCAAAAAATTATTTTAGTTTTTGAACACTATTTCATAAACGTTTTTCAAAATAATATTTTCAGACACGGTGTAAGAAAAAGTTGCAAGCAGACAGACACGGTGCACCGGTGCTGATAAACTAATAAATTTCGGTTAACGTTATTCCATTACATGAGAGATCAAGTTGATCTTAGAAAACAGAAGAACCATATTCCGTCAAATGCTCCAACCGTGGGTTATTTTCCACCCTGCAGGAGGATGCATAAGACTTCCTATCCACCATTTTCTCATATTCCAAAACATATGAACCAACACGAATAAACATTCATCAACGAATGCACCATCAGCGTCTAAACTACTGGGCCATCAGAATGCATCAACCAAACCGCGTACAAGATGGGTTTGGGTACAAGATGGCAGAGCTTCATTGAGTCAGAGGAAGCAGTTTGAATTTGACAGGTCATCATGAAAGATTTATGGATAAAAAAAAATGAAAAATAGAAGAAAATGAAACTAGACTTAGGATCATGTCACAAAAACATAAAATATTAAGAGCCTGTTTAAAACTATAAATGCTTTTGAAAAACCTTCTCTGCTGGAAAAAGCTCTATATTTCCAATGGAGAAGCTTTCAAATGCACTTCTAGCTTGTGCTCAACCAGACCCTAAAAACACAACCACCCTATCCAGGTAAGAAAAGGTAGAACCACCTTGTCTAAGAGTAACCCAAGGTTACAAGATCTAGATCCAATAATAGGATGCTTCTACATTCTAGGTTTGGAGGAACTCACCAAGATGCTAAGAAGCCACCAAAACCAAACATGATACCATGACCAGGCACACAAATGATCATAACTTCACATTATTGATTTGACTCGACCCAATCCCTTGGTTTATTGTGTAATGTGAAAGAATTTAACAGCGCCCCACAATCAACAGAATAATTCAGGCTCCTCATGTCTCCGAGCATCTTCCCTTTTCATATTAATTCCCAATTTGAAGCATTTGTAGCCAAAACTACTCTTGAAAAGTTGCAAAAAGTACGAGAACAAGCACAACCACCAAATCATAAACTACAGAAGCGTGTTTAAAAAACAATACCCCAAAAAAAAACAGCGAAAAACAATAATTAAGTTTGATCTTCAATACGACAAGTCTAAACCTAAACCTGTGAAATGCGATCTAAATTGTACCCAAATATCATTATATTCAGCACACGAAGCCCTTCTGAAGTTCATCACAGAAAAAAAGTAAGGCAGCACCAGCTCAATGCATAGTGAAACATAACCATTCTACTAAAAACAGCAGGCAAATTACACTCAGCAACCCGCGTTTTAACAACTAATGACAGTATCAATCGTAAGAATACACAAAACTTCTCAAAGAAAGTATTTTTTCTTATCAAAATCTAGAAAGATAAAATTATTGGAAGCGGAAACCCTAGCGCATGCAGCGAGTGGCTTCAAAAGGAAGGAGCGGATCTAAAAAAACCTCGCTTTATTTGGGGGCAGGGGTGCCAAGGAGGCTGGCCTGTTGGAGCTCGAGTTCGTTGAGCTGCTGTTCGCGGTCCATCTCCACGATGAGAGGGACGACGAGGACGAGGAAGGTGGTGCCAGCGATCCACGCCGCCTTGCCGGTGCTCCGGAGGAGCTTCTTGGCCACGAAGGCGGCGTCGCCGGCTGCCTCCTTACCACGGACGACGATGGAGGAGCGCGAGATCTTGGCGAGGACGGAGCTGGAATTGCTGGGCCTGTCAGGAAGCGATATTCCACCTCTTTTGCCTTGGGACGCCATGGAAAAGGGAAATGAAGGAATTAGGGTTCGCAAATTGGTTCTCAAACCCTAACTCTGAAGCACTCTTTTGTTGCTACTATTCCCTTCTTATACCCTTCTTATACCCTATTGCCTATATAAGAAGTGATGTGTTATTCTTGTTCTAAAATATCTATAAACTATTTAATTTTTTTATTGTCTTTTCTCTTTAACATCACACCCTTTTTTCTTGTGATGTAATAAAATATAATCAATCAAAAAATTTTAATGACAATATGTTTTTCATTTTAATTGAGAAAAAATGTGTATCGATAATAAAAAAGTAAGTGAAGTGTTTTTTTTTTTTTTTTTTTTTATTTTTTTTTTAAAAAAAATTCTTTTCATTT
>Ga0099824_1003899_pt1 | contig 21633 bp, 12 predicted proteins | sample SiratrowhiteBW_FD_76837 | JGI IMG/M metagenome (GOLD analysis project Ga0099824, IMG submission 76837) | Root nodule microbial communities of legume samples collected from California, USA - Siratro white BW | ecosystem: Host-associated > Plants > Roots > Nodule | place: USA: California... | reverse complement strand
TAAATAAAATAAATTCCTCCTTTTAGACAAAAAAAAAATTTTTTTTTTGGATTAAATTAAAAAAAAAAATAAAAAAAAAAAAAAAAAAAAAAAAAAAAAAAAAGATTTTTACGTGTGAGATGTTAAGAGAATGTTTTGAAATATAAAAAGGCATAGATAGAGACGGAAGGCAAGAGAAGAAAGGGCAACCAAACAGCATAGTACCTTGGATCTCTCATAATCATGGGAACCGCTTGGAGAAGAGCCTTTTGCACTAGCGACCCAGAATCCACGATACACTCCAAACACACAACCCAAAGCCCCATTCCTTCCCCCGGAAGCTGCGTCAGATTCAGCTTCCTCTCCTCACCGTCACTGCACCACCACCCTCCCTCTTCTCCTCTCTCCCTCTTCAAAAACACCTTCAAATTCAGAGTAAGCAAGCTTCTATTTATCTTCCACACTTTTTCTTTTCATTTCTAACCATGATTACTGTTATTTTCAAATAACAGAGTAATTGCGGAATCTGTTCGAATAGTGTGAAGAAGGGTCAGGGAACGGCCATTTACACTGCAGAGTGCGGTCACGCGTTTCATTTCCCTTGCGTCGTTTCCCATGCAAGCTCCCACGTCTGCCCCGTCTGTCATGCCACGTGGAACGACGTCCCGCTCCAACAAAACGACGCCGTTCAAACCCCAAACCAGAACCAACTCGCCCCCCTTTTCTCCCATTCGGAAGCTTCCTACGACGACGACGAGCCTCTTCCTTATTCTCTCACGTGTTCCACCCAAATCCTTCCAATCCCGGAAGCTGACGAAAGCACGCACGAGGATGAAGAAGAAAACGGCGACGTATCAGAGTTCCCTGGCTTTTTCGTCTGTCCAAATCCTCAATCCTCGTTACGACACAACGCTGAGTCAAACACCGTTCGAGTCAAGCTCATGCCGGAGTGCGCGGTCATATCGGTTTCGCAAAGCTTCGAAACTCGAGCTTTGGTTTTACGAGTCAAGGCTCCGCCGCCATCGCCGCCGCTGCGGCGGCGCCCGCCGATGGATCTCGTGGCGGTGCTTGACGTTAGCAACGGTATGAACGGAGCGAAGCTTCACGTGTTAAAGCGCGTGATGCGATTGGTTGTATCCTCTCTCGGGGCGGCTGACCGGCTTGCCGTCGTGGCTTCATCGGCTGATTCGAAGCGGTTGTTACCTCTGCGCAGAATGACGGCTCAGGGACAACGCGCGGCTCGGCGCGTGGTGGATCGGGTCGTGTGTGGCCAAGGATCCAGCGTTGGTGAAGAAGCGATGAAGAAAGCCGAGAAGGTTCTGGAAGATCGCAGAGAGAGAAACCCTCTAGCGAGGATTTTGCTTCTATCGGACGGTAATGACAACAGCAATGAACGGAGGTGCTTCAGCTACGCGTCCTCTATCCGGTTCGATTGTGTCGAAGTTCCGGTTCATTCGTTTGGGTTCGACATAAAAAAAACCGGTTCAACACCTGAACCGTTTGAGGATGATTTTATCCAATACCTTAACAGAACATTGAGTGTGGCGGTGCAGGATTTGAGAATTCAGCTTGGCTTCTCAGCGCCGGCTGAAATTCGAGCGGTTTATTCATGCAGCGGCGGACCCACCGTGCTCAGCACAAACGCGGCTCGGCTTGGTGATTTATACGGCGAAGAAGAGAAGGAGTTGTTGGTGGAGATTAGAGTGCCAACTTCAGCATTGCGGAACCACCACGTGATGACAGTGCGGTGTTTCAACAAAGACACAGCGTCTCAAAAATTCGTGTACCGTGCAGAACAATCATTTACGGTGGCGCCGCCGAAGAATTCTTCACTCTGCGGCGGCAGGGTTGAGCGGCTGAGGAATGTGTTTATAACGAGCCGAGCCATAGCCGAGTCACAGAGGCTGGCGAAACATAACGAGTTTTTGAGCGCTCATCATTTACTCGCTTCGGCTCGCGCGCTTCTGGTGCAGCTCGGCTCGGCTGAGGATTACGTGCGCGGCTTGGACACCGAACTTGAGGAGCTTCAGCGGAGGAAACAACACCGGGAGACGGTGGGGACGGGGCGGAGTAGAGAGAGTGAGAGGGACGTAAGGTTGGTGGATGATGGCGGCGAAGCGTTGACGCCGACATCAGCTTGGAGAGCCGCTGAGAAACTGGCTAAGTTAGCTAGGATGAAGAAGTCGTTGAATAAAGTTAGCGACTTGCACGGCTTCGAGAATGCTAGGTTTTAATAAACACCTCTTAGCTGTTATTTCTATTTTAAAAAGACAATGTTGGTTCCTGAAAATGTACAAATAAAATTAAAAGTGTAAGTGCATTTATTATTAGAATTGTGTAGCAGAAGGTGTTGCCCTTTCCATTCATAAGTGTGGAATGTGGTGTGTATAGTTTATACCAAGAAAAATACTAAATCTTAAGTTTTTTATTGCATCAATCAACACCAAAGTAATTGGTGGAATGGGAGTTTTGGAAGATGAACATATTTTGTGTAGTGGGGCTAATTATGAAGAATCAGACTAGGAATGAGTTAAAAGAAAAAACTTAAATTGATTTTTTGGTTGAATAATATGGCTGAGAACAGCACATAAAATGGAGTGGGTTGGACGAATAATCATAAACAAATGATTACATTGAATAATAATAATAATTGGATACTTTTCCAAACCTTTTTTAAAAAATTACATTGCAAATCATTACACATATCATGTCTTTGATAGCTAGCTATGATGAAAGGAAAAAGGATTCTCTTTATCTTTGGGGGAGTAGAATTGCACAAACAGCCCCACTTTAACATTCTCCTCTCTTGATTTTTCCTTTTCTATAATAAATTTTGTTTAATATATTGGCTAAAATTGATTAAAAACAATATTTTTAATAAATTTCTATAATTATTTTTCAGCTTTTAAAATAAATGTTCGAACACACTAGATCTTTTAGTTTATCAAATATCTTTGGTTAGCAAACTCCCTCACAAATCACATGGGTTTTGATATATGGCTAGATTTGATGAAGAATCCAAGAACATAAATGCGATTCTTGATTACCCATATCATATGTCGTCAGAATTCAATTCAAAATGGTTCTCTTGGAACAGCCTCTGTGATGTACGAAGGTTTGAGAAGTAGCTAGGAAGATATAATAATGTTGAAGTTGTTCATGGCCCCGTTTGTACGGGTAAGATGGTGTTGAATAATAAAGAAGTAAATCTAAATTGGATGGTGATAAGAAGTAGCTAGGGATGATATTGAGAGAGATGTGGAACCTAACACAGCAATGTCTCAGTTGTCCAATCCATCAAAATCTGGTAGCATAATCATGTGTTGATGCTGTGCATATATGAATTTTTTTTCTTGCTTGTGCAGAAAACTCACTCTTCTATGGTACCTAGCTGGCCATCCCTCTGCAAATTATGTACTCTGTACGTGGCTACCAGTTTGTTGTATCGGCTTTTTATCCAATTTTATAAAATATGTCTTTATATTGAAGAAGTTATCCCAGTTGAAGATCATTTCATTTTCAATATACACAGTAAAAAAAAAAGTCATTAGAACTTTTAAAATTATCTAAATTAATTTTTCACTTCAGCATTGATCATTCTTTACAACTATAAATATTATCAAAATAATCAAACATATAATATATTTCAAAATTTAAATCACTTACTTAAATGAAAAAGTTTATACAAAATAATTATTATTTTATTAAATCTCTTTTAAAAGAATTCAAGCACATTATTAAAAAATTTGATTAAAAAAAACAAACATATTATTAAAGAATCTATTTCATAATTTTAATTAATATCTATGAACCATCCAATGTATTGTATTGTTACTTTTATTTTTATTTTTTTTATTAACTCATATCATTTACTTTTTTTTATTAAAAACAATTAAAATTATTCAAACACATTATAAAATAATTTTTTAAATAAATCAAACAATTCCTAAACAATTTTTGAAATTATTTTATTTTATATTTTTAAACAACTCACGTTATTTTTTTATGATCATTTCTCTATAATAATACATTATAATAAATAATTTATTAAATAAGTTTTGAAATAAATTAAACAATTTATTAAAATAATTATTAAATCAACCAATAAAATTATTACATAATTTATCCAATAAATAGTTAAATCATTCAAGAAAATTAGTATACAATTTACTATAATTCTTTTCATTGATTTTATCAAAAAAGATATTCTATATTTATATTTTTCGATTTATATAAATAAAAATAATCTAAAAAAAAAATCAAGAAGTCGTATATATAGATGGAGACGAATTAAGTATAAAAATAATATACTAAAAGTTGAATGTGTATTATTTTTGTATTGAGATTGTGTCATTCATATACGACTTTATCTTTTAAAAAAAATAATCCTAATTAGTTATTAACACAAATAAAAGTTGTGTTTCTTTGACTTCATTTTTTTATAACTTAAGTGTATGTTTTTAACCGATGACTTTTTTACTTTGTGTCTATTGAAATTGAAATCGTCTATATATATATATATATATATATATAATAGAGGTTTGATTGATGTTTAGAGAAATTATTTTCTTAAGAGATGTTTTACTTAAAGTATTTTCATAATTTTTGTTCCTAAGATATTTGAGTCTATTTTCTGATTTAAAATTGTTAAAAATAAACTATTTTATACTTTAGGATTTTGACATCTTTTTATTTTAAGGGGTGCTTACTTTAATGGTACTTAGACGAAAATAGAAAATGAAGTTGGTATAGTTTATTTAACTTAAAAGATATTTCTTCTAAAAATTGTCATAAAAAATAAGTTAAAATTTCAAAATTTCAAAATTGTTTCTTGTTTTCCCTTTGTTTAATTCTCGTCACAACTAACCATCAGATATTATCACGGATCCAACTAAACCATCACTTTCCCTTCAAAATATTAGTTTTTTTTTTTTTTTTCACTTGCTTTTAAGTAGTTGGTGACAATGTTCAATATGAAATCGAGTTATTAAAAACTTCTATTTGAAGATGTACCTAATCACATATATGGTTCTAAGATTGGGAATAAAATTGAAAGTGGATGTTAACATATGAGAGGAGACACAAAAATGAGTCTAACAAGAAACTAAAGAAAAATAATAAAAAAATTATGTAAATCCAAACAAAAATTCTAAATTTTAGTCCATTGAAAATCAAATTTGTCACAAATTTCTCCTTAATATGTTATTTATTTTATTTTTATAAAAGTGGTAGTACCAAAAAAAGTTATATTGAATCCAGGACCTTTGAATATTGAAGGAAGCCTTTCACTATTGCGCCACATAACCTATATATTAATATTAATATTATTATTATTATTATTATTATTATTATTATTATTATTATTATATTTATAATTATGATTGTTAATATTATTATTAAAAATTTTATTATTAATAAATATTATTATTATTATTATTATTATTATTATTATTAAAAACTACAATAATAATATTAACAATAATATAAATAATATCAATAATAATATTAAAAATATTGATAAAAATAATATTAATGAGATTCATAATAACAATAATAAATTTTAAAATACTAATATTATTAATAATATTAATACGGGTAATAAAAATTTAATAATAATAATATTAGAAATAAAAATATTAATGTTAACATTAATAATAATAACATTATTGATAATATTATTATTAACTATTATAATAATAATAATTATATCACAAATATTTTTAATATAACTGAAAATAATATAAAAATATTATTAATGTAAATATAAATAATATGAATAGAAATATTAATAATATTCCATATATTAAAAAACATATAATAATAATGTTGATATAAATAATAATAATAATAATAATAATAATGTTATCAATAACATTAATAAAATTTTGTGTATAAATATTAATAATATTAAAAACTTTAAAAATATTAAAAACAACATTAATAATTTGAAAAAAATATAATACTGATAATAATAATTATAATTTTAATAATATTATAACTAACAGTATTAGAAATAATAATAAAAATAATAATATTAGCAATAACATTAATATTAATAATAATAATAATGATAAATGTAATATTAATGCTAATATTATTAATAATACTAATAATAATAATAATAATATTAATAAAACAAATAATAATATTATTAATAATAATATAAATTTAATAATAATAATAATAGTAATAAAAGTGTTAAAAATATCAATAATATTAGTTATAATATTAATAATATCAATAAAAATATTAATATTGTTAATAATATTCACCTTTACCAATGTTATTATTAATAAATCAATATGAACATCATTAATAAGAGATAATAGTAGTTTTATCCATAAATATAAGTTTCTAAGTATTACCCACGGACATAGGAGGTCTGTGGGTATTACCCACAGTATTACCCACTCGTGGGTAATACCTACAGACCAATATCCGTAGATAATACTTACGGATCTGTGTCTGTGGGCAATATTTATGAACCTATGTTCGTGGGTAATACTTACGAACTTAAATCCATGGGTAATACCTACAGATACAAATTCATAGGTAATAATTCATAGGTAATGCTGAATTTACCTACGGATACAAATTCGTGAATAATAATCCGTAAGTAAATTGAGTTTTTCTTGTAGTGTAGGAAGGTCTATTAGAAATTGAATTGTATAATTATTTAAATGAATTAAACTAAATTATATTTTGGTTTTGATAAACCAAACTAAATTAAATTCCTCTAATAATTATATAAATTATTTGAGTTATTATATATGAACATTTTATTTTGAAGTATATTTATAATATGATAAGTTATAGTCACTTTAATTCAAATCATATTTGAAAGCAATTTAACTTTTTAAAAGTTAAATTGATAGAATAATTTAAGTTTTCTTAAGAAATCAATTTTTTTATAAAATTTAATTTAATTTAGTATGAACCTTATTAGTTAAAATATTTTCAAACAACTTTACATATAAAAATTGGAATTGATTACTTTTCAAGTATCATGGTCCATCATGAGATGTTTTTTTGTTTTAATATTATATTAAGTAAAAAGTTTGTAATCCTCTTCCCAAATTTTACACTTAAACTCCATTAAAAAAGAGAGATTACTCTTTGTAAATAATTGAAGGTGTCTCTCATCACATTATGTTCATCAAATTGTACATAATTGTTTAATGTACTAGAGACATAAAATGTTGATGAACCTTATTTCTTATAACAAAATAATCAATTATTTAAAATATATAATTTAGTAACCGATTTACTTTTAATTGAATGTATCAATGATTTCTAAATATTTGATTCTAATTCTATGTGGATAGATGATTCCAAACGTTAACTAATTAAGCATAAATTAATTTCAAAACCTTCTTACTAAACTTAAACTAAAGTATATGTAGAATATAATTATTAATGATTGTCATTCTATGTGCGATAGATGATTCCAAACGTTAACTAATTAAGCATAAATTAATTTTAAAACCTTCCTACTAAACTAAAGTATATGTAGAATATAATTATTAACGATTGTCGTCGCAACCGAAGTCACGACGGGACGACTGGTAAAAATAATTTATTTTAATTTCTAAAATAGGGGAGTCGCCACCATAGTTTTCATGCAAAACTATAGAAAATCAAAGAAAACAATGATAAGGCTAATCTACGAAAACTGGATTGCGAGTTCGGGAGTCGGTTACGCTTAGGGAAGGTATTAGCCCCCACGGTGCCCGTCCTAAGACGGTACCTTTAACTAAATAAAATAAAATGAGTGTAATTTTTGAAATATTTATTTTTCACGAAAAATAAGAATGAAAGCAAACAAAACATTTTTTATTTTGAAAATGGCCCGATAAGGTTTAACCTCACTCCTACGTATCTCCATCGGATGAAGAATCAGAGTTACGTAATTCTATTAGTAGAAAACTGTTTGTCGATTGGTGATTTTTAGTTTGAAGATTTTTTGATATTTTTTACTTTTTAGAGAAGTTTGTATTTATTATTATTTTTTTGAAATTAAATCTCATTTTGGATATCACTTGACGCGTATAGTCCTTTGATATTCCAAATGAGACTAAAGTTTTCCGAATTAATTTCCATATGACGCGAGCGATCAATTAAGGAATTAATCGAAAGTCCTTATTCAAAACGTCATTCCTTATATGAGAAAGAGGCTCCCTTTTTTAAAAGACATAGCCCAAAATCGAATATTAAAACATTATTATTTTTTAGTAAAAGGAAAATATATTATTTTATTATTTAAAATAAGTTAGGGGCAGTTTTGAAAATCAGGCATTTGTAGGTGCGAACTTTAGTTAGTGGAGGTGCAGGAAGCAAACACAAAAATCAGAACCCAACTATGCTCATGGGTATTTTGGGATTTGAAGATGGTTGGGGGGTGCATGCTCAACTATGTGGAGGTGCAGGAAGCAACTCCACTAACCCATTAGGGTTAGTGGCGCGCACGTGGTGACGCGACGCTGCTGGTCCTGCTTGGAGGCGTGGTAGTGCATGGCTGGAGGAGCGTGTGGCGGCTGAGGCAGTTGGCGACGGTGAGCGCCGTCTTCGGCGACGGCGGCGGCCACTGACGACGGCGACGGCGGCGCCAAATGGGGAGGTTGGAGAGATCTGAGGGATGGTTTTGGCGGTGCAGTGGGATATGGTGGCTGCGGGGTGATAGAGTGGAGGATGATAGCGCGGCTTTGGCAGTTCAAAGACTTTATTGCTGCCATGCTCGACGGCGGCAGGACCTGCTATGGTGGTTTGAAGCGAAGCAAAGTGGGTGGGGATGGAGAGTGGTGGTTGCCGTAAGCACATAAAGTAGCGTGTGTGTGGAGAGGGTTGTGGGGAGTTAGTGTGTGTCCTGCGGCGTTTGGTGGAGGTGAACAGGTGGTGAGGGAGGTATAGTGTTTTAATGTGACGTGGAGGGAGACCTGAGGGCAGCCGTGGACGTTGGGGAAGCTTTAGAGGTTGAGGATGGAGGGTGGATAACATTTGGTGGCTACATGGTGATTATTTGGAGGTTCGGGTAGCTATGTTGACGACGTGTGGGTAAACCTTAGCTTGCGGAGGTGAAAATGTACAGCTAGGGTGGTGAAATTAGGTTCGTGAAGGTGTGGTGCCCCTGGCAGCGTGGTTGCTACGGAAGTGTGCAGGGGTTCATGGCGGTTCGGTGCTGTTGGGTGGGGGCCATGCATGGTGGTTAGGAGTTTTGGGTGGTTGCTACGAGGTAAGTAGAGGGCTGTGAAGCATGGCTTTGGCTTCCTAGTAACGGAAGTGATGATGTTTGTAAGCGTAATGGAAGAGGAGAGGAAGGTGAAGGAGTTGGGATTGTTTGGGAATCTTGAGGCAAATTCGGTCATGACTACGGTTGAAGGTTGGAGGAAGACGAGGTTTGGAGGTAGGCATGGTGAAGACTGCGAGACAAGGAGGAAGTTTGGAGGTGGCAGGGAGGTGCTGTTAGGTTGGGAGGTGTAACTCGGGTTACTCATGGTGGTTTGCTTGGTGGTTAGGATGGGTAGAGGTTGAAGATGAAGTGGTGGTGGCTCCTGGCAGCGTAGGGAAGGAAGAAAGAGGTTGGGGTGGAAGCTACGTGGGTATGGAGATGCATGGGGGATATGGTGGTTGACGAGGCAGCCTAGAGGTACTTGGAGGCTTGGGTTGGGAAGAAGGCATTGGTGGCGCCAGAGGCATGAGAAAGGTGGCGAAGCTTTGTTGGAGGGTTGTGAGGCAAGGAAAAAGTTGGAGATGAAGTGGTTGGGATAAGTGAGAAACCGAAGCATGAACTAGGTGGCTGTGGATATGGAGGGGACTGAGGGGGGTTGCAGGTGCATTTTCCAAAGACTAAGAGTCTCCAAGCAGGGATGGAGAAGTAAAGTGGAGAATGGGAACATGAGATGGAGGGGATATCCTACTGAGCAAGGTGGGGGAAGCAGGCGCTCCAGGTAAGGGAGCATCACCAGGTAGGGCGGAGTTTGGCTCAGCAATTTAATAAAGCACAAAACTTAACCTGGAGTCATCTGCTGCTGTTTGGGAATGTTTCATTTTGTTGTTTTGATTTTTTAGGAGTGATGAATGCATAGCGTAACAATTCATGATGTACATGCTTAATGAAATAATGAAACGGAGAAAATACATTTCGCACGTAATCACACCAAGAAAGAAAAAAAAAACTTGATACCTTGTCTTTAATTCCTGTAACTTGCACTTCTGGTCTGCTCCTAATGATTGTTTCTTGCGTGGAATCCTCGGGCACAAGAGGAAGAATATGGGATGACAATGGTTGTGCGGATAAAGTATCTGTATGTTTCTGGAAGAGGTCTCAGGATGAAGATGTAGGCTCTCTCCAAGGTGAAGTCGTAAAATTTTTTTTCAGAGCCAATGTTATCTCTCCTGTGATAATCCCTCGAGTGAGAAAGGTGCATAACGACAAAAAAAAGGAATATTGCCTCCGAAAATTTTTGTGCTGTAGAGTGACCAAAGTAGCTTTTTGCACAGAGACAAAACCGTTTTTGTCGGGTGGAGGATGGTGGAACAGGGTGGAGCAGGGACTTTGATAATGCGAAATGCATTTTTGTCGCCTTTGAAGATACGGGATCCCCGAGCATAGTGACTTGTGAGGAGTAGTGTTAAAATACTAATTTGGAGGCCCAATAGGTACTTAAGAAAAAAAAAAAAAAGTGTGGGAAGCAATAAACTTCAATTTCATTCTCTAACCAAAGTAAAATTTATTATATTTTTTATGTTTTCTAAAGTGATAAACAAGATAAAAAAAAAGTCATATATTTTTTTCTTAAAATGAAACAAAAGATATTGATAAACAAATTATATATATATATATATATATGTATATAATTTTTTTTTTGAAAATAAGAGAAAAATAAATGTAAGCAAACAAATAAATTTAAAGATAAAATTTGATTGATTTTTTCTTAATTGATAAAAACACATATTTTTACAATAAAATTCTAATTTGATTAAATTTTTTTTAAAATTTTCTTTAAAAACAATTAGAAATATTTTTTATTTTTTTTAAAATAAATTTTATTCATTTAGACAAAATCAGGTGTTAGATAATAAAAAAACAAAACTGAAAAAATTACAGTCAGAAGTTTTAGAAAGGACAGACTAATCAAGAATCAATATTTGAATTTAAAACTAAACCTCAAGATTCGTTAAAAAAAAAAAGCAATCCTTGCACCAATTACTTAATGCAAAGAGAAAAAAACATAAACAGTAAGAATTATTACAATTTAGAAATTCTTAGATGGAAAGACAAATATCTTTCTGGATTTTGTAAGGTAAGGGGGAAAATATAAGAAAAATAAAATAAAGTTTTGACGAATACTGACAAATTCATTTAAAAAATTGTTCGAAAAATCAAATGATTTAGGGTTTGTACAATCTGCAAAACATTTGATTTTTTTGAATTACTTCTGATTTATACAAACTCAAATCATCCGATTTTTTGACCTTACAGATCGTATAAACAGCAAATCATTTGATTTTTTGATGTCTTACGAATTATATAAATCGCAGGTCGTTTGAAAAATCGTATGAAAAATCGTATGACTTGAGGTTTCTATAAGTCGCAGGTCATTTGAAAATTCGTTGCGTTTTCTATAATCTCCAATTTCAATTTTTAGTGAAAAAGAAAGGCACTTCCAAGATCTCCTTTCTCAACAGTTGGATGGCACAGGAGGTCCAAATTTCAATGTGTTATGGTTACCAAAGGTGCAGGAGGTGGACGAGGTGCTGGACAACGGGATCGGCGGAGGTGCGAGATGGGTTCGAAGGTGCAGGATTTCAGCGTTAATGGTGATGAAGGGTAGAGTGGTTTTAAAAAAATTATAAAAGTCAAAATGGCATTTTCTACTTTCCTATGGAGACGATATTGAGGTGCAGGAAGAAGCAGTCTGACAGGCCCAACTGGCAGATTACTCAATTTACTATAATATTATACATTTAGGCTTGTGAAGAGGAAATTTATCATAAACACTAGTAAAGAAAAATAAAAATTAAATTAACTTCTCTATTAGAATTTAATAAATTTGTGACATATTATACGTTCCACACAATTTGGACTCGTTAATATAAGAGAGATAAACATACTTATTCGATCTTGATCTAGAAAACACACGAACTAGATCAAGCAGAGTTCCGAAAAAACTAGCATAAAGAACAGTAAGAATCTGTGTAAACACAGTAGAATAATATCAGGAGACAAATTTTAAGCTTAAATTATTCGTGATACATACAAAGCTCACCATAAATAGTGTAGTACATAACCCTCTATTGATTTTAGGCACAGAGGCAAAGGACTATGAAGAAAACCTTGTAAACACCCGACCTCAACGTTGAAACAGGAGTTGGGTCAAGTAGACAGAGACACAAGTAATGAATTTAAGTTCTTGGGGACTTTTACATTTTCAACATCATGCAACATAGATTGCACGACTCTTGATCCTAAATATGGTAAACAAATGAGTGTTGTGAATGAAAAATTGGTACAAGATCACACACACTATGGCTTTTGCTCCACCTTGGCTCGAATCTTCTGCTCCAAAACTGATACTTCAGTCTCAAGGTTGAACATTCTATTCAAAGCATGCATGTTCTCAAGGGTCTCATTCAGAGTCCTGCTATCACTACCATCACACCTCAAGTGTTGCATTGGCCCATGAAGCATCTTATTCACTATACCTCTGCTAAGATCATCCACTGCTCTTTGTGTCTTCTTGCTGATATCATCACCCATCTTACCTAGGCATTTTTCAAGCTCAGCCACCCTTATTCTCTCTGCATAAGCCCTCAACTTTTTAATGGTAGGAACAGTTTCTAGTGAGTCCCTCCAAGCCTCAAATTGCTTGGATTCTTCACTAATGATTGCTTGAGCTTCCATGGCTTTTCTTAGCCTATCCTCTTTGTTAGCTGCCACAACCTCCTTAAGGTCATCCACGTTGAACACTCTCACAGACTCAAGATCTGAGACACATGAGCCAACATTCCTAGGAACTGAGATATCAATGAAAAAGCGACGGCTTCCAACTTCATCAGTGGCAGGAGGAAGGTCCTTCACATCATCCTTCAAGAACAATGGACTCTCTGATGCTGTGCTGGTGAAAGCTACATCTGCCTCACCAATGCATGTCATCATTTCTGAGAGTGGTTTGTAGATTATCTCAACATGCTTGAGTTCTTCTCTGATTGCCGCAACTCTCTCCTCACTTCTGTTGACAACTACCATCTTTGTGCACCCTTTTGCCACCAAATGCTTGATCACAAGCTTTCCCATTTTCCCTGCTCCAATGATCAACATCCTTGCATTTTCATGAGAGGCTTCTGGTAGCTTCATCAAGGCCAGTTCAACAGCTGCTGAGCTGACAGAAACTGCACCAGCAGCAATGTTTGTCTCAGTTCTCACCCTCTTCCCTACAGTGATTGCATGCTTGAATAGCCCACTAATGTTCCTCCCAAAGCCATTCACTCCCTGTCCAACCTTCACAACTTGCTTCACCTGGGCAAGAATTTGACCTTCTCCCAACACTAGTGAATCAAGACCTGCAGATACTTCGAAAATGTGCTGTGTGGCATCTTTGTTGTAAAGCAGAAACTGATGCTGGCAAAGATCTGCAACTGGGATCCCACTTGTCTGCAAACAAGGACAGAACAAGAATGTCCAATATCAGTAAATGCACTAGAAAAAGCCAATTGGGTAAATAAGTTGGAGTAAACCCTTAATGCAACCCTTCACATTATACACACCAATCATTTTACCCCTTAGATGTATTAAAGCTTCATTTTATCCTCTATTTCAACAAATTTCACACACTAAAACATACTTTTATAATTAAGAAGTAAAACAAATTTCACTCAAATTGAAATCAACAACTTATGCATTTCAGCTCTTATATAAGTTCTATTATTTAACTCATGCACAGATTAACTTGAGAATAAGTTAATTTCAACTTTTATACAAGTATATTATTTATGTTAGTGGAAAAGGAATTGAAAAAAAGAACAAACATAAATGACATTTTCCAAATTGAGGGACTAAAGTGAGGTTTAAATTAAGAACTAAAATGTTTGACACACGCAATTCCATGGAATAAAGTTGAGAGAAGACCTACTTTGGACATCCATTCGGTGACTTCTTTGACTCCACGGTGCTTGGACAGAGCAACAACATATATCTCCATTCGGTTGCAGGTGCTCAGAACAGCTGCTTCTTCAATATGATTCAGACTGCAAAGCTCTGCTATGGCTCTAGGCCATTCTGCTTCTGGTATAGCAAGCTTTTCACGCATTTCCACTGGTGTAGTATGCACACTCAGTCCAATCACTATAATGCTGCTCTTTTCCTTCGTATACCCTGTTCAAATTAATTGCATAAATCACTTCAATTAATTGCACAAACTATAATAAAGTTGCTAGCTTTACATGATTATGACCCACTAAAGCTGTGTGGATTGTTGAGCCCTTCTTCATTTTTTCTAAAAACTCCAATCTTCTTTTATTTATTTATTTGGGATTGGAATAATCCTGCGTTTCTTAATTCATATGTCAAATAAAAGATATACTCTATTTTTACTGAACCAAAAATTTGAGATTAATTCCTATCCGTTGTTTCATTCGACTAATCAGAAATTGAACCTGTCATATTTCTGACTCATTTTATCAGACTTTTGTCTCACTTTATAGGTAAAAGATATGTTGTTTATTTCATTCAAGAGCTACATATTACTGTTGAAAACAAAATTCACTATTTTGGTTTTTCCCATCATCGTATTGAACTCCTCATGTCAAGGTAGGAAGACAAACCAATGATAAAGTAACAGCAAAAGGAACAAATTGTAGTTTAGAATAATAATGTGGCATAAGGGAAAAACATAGCACCCTTACCGTTATAACCACATAGCAGAAACATGGTTTAATCTAAGGAAAGAAAAACCATGTATTTGTATCCAATCACACAGTTTAACCATAGTAATTTGTGATTGAATGATAGTTTAACTTTTTTTTCCTATAAAAATACGACGGAACAAGTATAATAACATATTTGTTCATTTTTATAACAGCATTCATAAAAAACAAACATATGACCATGATTTTGAGAATGAATATATGCACAGAACATAAGGTTTAAAATATTGTGAAAATTGAAGTAAAAAGAAGAGTTTGTTAGTTAGTTGGTTAGTTACTTACGATCAACTGCAGAGGTTTTAAGCTGCTCAAGTGCAGAGATAGAGGAAGGTTTCTTAGTGGGATCAACAGAAACATCAGAAGCAGAAACCTCACACCGAATGGCCCCTCTGTGAGTCTGAACAAGTGTCTTTCTGCTTTTGCCAAGAAGTGAAAAATGGGTGGTGGAGATGGTGGTGGCGGCATTGGAGGAAGCACATTTGAGCAACAAAGCCTCCAACTTTGCACCGGAGAAGCTGGTTGAAACAGCCATTGAATGTGAATGAGTAGAAAAAATGAAACCCCAGAGAGAAGTTAGGTGGAGTTAGTTGGAGCTGAAACAAAAACCTCTCCTTTTTTGTGTGTATTATGATTTTGGGTTTGGGCCTATGTGGAAATGATGCAAGAGATGTGGAAGAAGGAAAAGGATTTGGAAGGATTTGAAGGAGTGATTTCTCTGAATTCTGATTGGCTGATACACCCCACGTTTTATCCACACTCCCTTCTAATCTCACCCTCTCAAACCTCTTTGGCTTATTTGGATTTTTAGTACAAAAGTTTGATCTTTTAGGTTTAATGGGGTCATGGGGAGTTTCAAGTTGTCTCCTTTTTCAACATTATCAGCACAGTCATTAAGTTAGCAAAGAGGGTTAGCAACTTCTACAATCTATACTGCATATTTTATGATTCATTAAAACGTTTCAAAAAGGTATAAGTAGTGGTATAATCCAACAAAGTTTATGAATTTTCTTTAAATTCAATCAATAATAAAAAATGTGATTGAAAGAGTTGTGTTATAGAAAATACTGCTTCAGTATTTCTGAACACCTTGATACATGATACTTGCTCACTGTTATTTTACGTTGAAATTTGTTGAGTTGGGTATAAAATTAGAATGAAACAATTAACTATACATGATAAACATGGTTTGGACTGTATATAAGGTCTAAAACCAGTCTGAAAGATTAAAAATGAAATTAAACCGATTTTATTTGAATCTTCTGTGACCCATTCTCCTCATGCAAATCAAGGGTTGTGGTCTTTTAATTTGCGTAAAGCGATGAAAAGGTTACTTGAGATTGACGTGAAATGAAAATTACGTATTACATGCATATTTTAGGTGTTAACAAGTTTCATCTTGGTGGCATTTATGGTTAATAATAATAATAATAAATAACTGTGCATGAGTGTTTGAGAGGGCAAGGGAATATTCTGAATAATGATTGGGAAAATGTGAGAAAAGAGAGAGAGAAGAGATAAGGGGAAATGGATATGTGGTAGGAATTGGTTCTTTAGATTTCAGGCTTGTGTTTGCCACAACTTTGGTAAGAAATTGGTGGCTAACAATGTCAATTATTTATGCATGTAAGATATTATAATAGTAAAGTTTTAACAGAAAAATTTAACACATTTGACATGATAAATATGTTCACATTTTTTTAACAAGTAGTGATAGTAGATTGAAATTAACAAAAATTGCTTAGTTTTGAAAAATTAGACTACAAAATGTGAAATTCAAATTAAGCTCTTATTAGTGTGGATTATCCAATAAGTTTACTCAATTGAAAAAGTAACCATTTTAATGACTTCTTATTTTTTTTTTCTTCTTTTCTTTCTTTTGTAGGACTGGAATTTTAAAATTGAGTTTAAAAAAATCCAAACACGGTTTCTGTCAAATTAATGAGTGATTGGTTATTGTTATTAAGTTAATTCTTAAATATTTAAAGTTGTCCAAAACTGGTCTTGGTCGATCTCACTTGTCCTAGATATTATATTATACCTCTTATTCTTACATTCAAGTTTTTTATTCATTCTTTTATATCCTTAAATAATATTATGCAATTGACATAGATAAATACTTTCAAAATTATTCTAGAATTTTTATTATTCATTTAAGAAAGTTTTATACCATATTTACTTTGAACTAAAAAAAGGATATGGAAAAGAATATAGAAATTACATTAAGTATGATCTATAAAAAGATATTTTGATAAAATGATAGTGATTTAAATTACGCATTTAGTCAAAGATTAATTCTCTTGGATCTTACAAGCAGATTAATTTTTTTTACCATTTTTACAAATGCCAAACCAAGTTATTTTCTTTTATTTATAGTTTTTAAATAAATTTTAAACTATAAAGTTTTGATTAAATCTCTATATTTTTTTAATAATTGAAAAAAATATTATTTTACTTTTGAACTAAATTTAAATTTTATTTAACATTAATTTATATTTTTTAGGATAACATTAATTAAGTATTATTTGTTATAGCTATTGGAGATATGACAGACAGTGAAAACGTAAAACAATAAGTTTTATTTTAACAATATTTAAAACAGTAAGTTTGGAAAAAGTAGAATCACTATCAAAGCTTTATTAAGAAAACCCGTCTAAAAATTGTGCTTTTCGAAAACTAACTTTTAGATTTGAAATTGATTAGTGTATGGGAGGTTTAAAACCACACAAACACATCCCTAATTAATTAAATGCATTATTTTATAAGTAAGCATAATTTTAAATTATGTATCCCACACTAACACATAATTAATAATTGATCCATATAGAGGAAGAAAAATATATTTATGATTATTTAGTTCAGTAAGTATTCTAGTCTTTAAGTTCCATAATAAGTGGTATCCAAAATAGTTTCTCGCAAGTCAATAAAAGTTGATAAATAGATGAAAGAGTATAACAATGTTACGCATTGACATAATCATCATCAATTTATGTATAGTTTTTTTTTCACAATTAATATTAATATATGCATGTGTATGAATGGAAGAAGGTACATTAACAGGGACCACAATCCAATATTTACAAATTTCTTTATATTCGCATGTGTTTACGTATATTTCTAATTATGCAGGTAATTTTTAAATAAAAATATTTAAAAATTACTCTTTGAATACATTAAAAATAATTCATAAAACATAATATAATAAAGTTGAATAATATTAATACAAATAAAATTAGATTTTGTAAAAAAAATAAATGTAAATAAATTACACTGCAAAGTATAAGTTTAAATCAAATTAGTTTATCTAAATAAATTAATTTTGCAAATCTAAATATGAACTCATAAAGCAATAAAATTAAATTCTAAAAAATTATTTAGTTATTAATAATTTCCTTGTTAAAAAAATTATTTTGGTCATTTAATTTAAAATAAAATAAAATAAAAATTATTGTTAATAGATATAAGAATACTAAGTTCTCAACGCAAATATCATAATATTACACATAATCCATGACTGCACCTGTTATAATAAGATTAGGGGATTGTCACTCTTTACATAAATAAGAAAAGGTTGAGGAAGATAAAAAAAAAAATGATAAATTTACGGTTCGTATATGGAAGAAAAGAAAAACTCCCAAACCTCAATTTTCAAATACAGAACAAAAATTCTCAAACTAAAGCATGAAAAGATACAGAATGCGAAAAAAGGACAAAAGCGTCCTAATAAAATTGAAAACCTTTCTTTTTTATCTTTTTATTTTCGAACATTGGTCTTATAAATTGAGGTCAAACACCGAGTACATTCTCTAATAGAAAATATTTCTAAGTTAAGGAAAGTTAGATCATATTAAAAGGTTAGATTAGCCCTTTAACCGTATGGACTTAGTGATATTTGTAGTGGGCTTGAAATTGTAAAGTTGCCTTGACAATCGATGGCTTCTTTCCGCACCTCCATGATCTCGTCCTGCACCTGTATAAAATTTAAAATCCCAATAATACCCTTTTGCAAATTACCAAAATGGATCTTGCAATATTTTGAAACAAAATGGGATACAGTAACGTTCTCTCCGGTGGTGGCTTGAGTGTTTCGCGGCGGTCAGGGGGTAATTGAAGGTTAATGAAGGGTTTTCTGTTGATGACGGCGTGTAACGACGGCAATGAAGTATGTATTTTGCGTTTTAGTTTGAATATTGGAATGTTGAATCCTTCATTTCACCGAATTTCTCAGTTCGGAGAACATTTATTTTGAAATTGTATATCGAATTAGGTAAAATCCAGTGTATAAATTATATAGTGGAACTAAATTAGAAGGTTCAATCTGATATACATTTTAATTTTTTTAAATATCATGCAATCAAATCTGATATTTAATTTCTAAAGAAATATATACCGGATTGGCCACAGTGGGTGGATGGGTGGAATCCGGTATATATTTATTTAAAAATTGTATACCAGATTAGGTGTATCTTGTTTAAAAAAAAATTTAAAATGTATATTAGATGAGGGTTTAATCTGATATACATTTTATTCCTTTTCCTAGGCATCGACAATGTACAGCCTCTCTAATCTTAGTCTTATTCTCCTTTTCAACATTGGGAAACTAAAATTAAGGTGGTGGTTAAGTCTGCACATATTTTATTAAGAAGAATTGATGGGTAAATTACATGGGATAAGACTTACCAACAAATTGGTGTTAGAATTTAATCCTCATTTTAATATTATTCTTCAGGAAGAAAAATGCTACAACCAACCCTTATTCCCACTAAGTGCACCAAGTGGATTTGGCTTTATGGATTCTATCATATTTTAATGTTGAATCTTTACTAAAGTTTTCATACAATCTCATATATCTTAAATCCTTCTTAATAGCCTCCCATCATATCAACTCCATGTATCATTCTATTTTTATTAGTGAATTAACAAGACACATGCAACAATCTCAGGTCTTTGCCAGCGTTATCTCTGGTAATAGAGACTTCAATTAGAGGTTTCACTTATTCGCCTCCAAAGTTGAAGTCATATTCTAATAGGTAGACATGTTGTTCACCCAAAAGGTTTTTTTTAGGGGTGGTGATATTTTGACACCACTTTTCATCTTTGACATCATTTAACACTAATATATATTATTATTTTATTTATATATAATATTTTATTAATAAAATGTAGTGTCAAATAGAAGTATAAGTGAATAGTAATGTCAAACTAGCATTTTCCTTTTTTTTGAGACATTTGATTAACTCAATGTCAATGTACAATTGAATGGTGATAAGGAAATTTTTGTTGTCTCATTGTTGGCCCTGAGGAATCTTTTCAGGTATATAGCCTAGAAAATGACATTAGAATGTTGTTATAATCCGGTATGTATTAATTTAGAAAACATATACTGGATCGTATCAGATTTGGTATATGAAACTTTTGGCAGCTGTATACCGGATGGGGTGTTATCTAATATATATTTTGAAAACATTATATATCAGATCCAGTATGCATTGTTTTCAAAATATATACCGGATGACACCCTATCCGGTATACAACTGCCAAAAGTTGTAGAGGGCTTTGAACCCCGCTGTCGACGATGCATTCTCAAACTTTTTCCACACATGATCTAACAACCGTACACATACAAGACAATGTCGGTGACAAGATATACAAAAGCCAGCAAGAGAGTGCAACTAAAAACTCCGATGAACAACGACAAAGAATGTGAAGGGTGACTAAGCTCGACAGAAATGCAAAACGGAGGTGAAGGGAGTGAAGGGCAATGTGGGTTATATAACTTTACATTAAGATTAAATTGGACTTTTTTACTATACAATGGAGGTGCATGACGAGATCATGGAGGTGTTGAAAGAAGCCATCTAGACCTCCTCTCCATTTTGTCTTCACTCACAACGATATCAAAGTTCTTTGACGGGGTGCAGGAAGCAAATGTAGGGTGCAAGAAGCAATTTCTTTCCTTATCAAAGTTCACATCCGGGCTTTTTCTTTCTCTAACCCCATGTTTTTAACCTGCACTTCTTGAAGGTGGTGAAATGACCATTTCGTTCTTAATAAATTATATAATGTAAAGCTTTCTCTCATATTCCACCTTCGTCTTCTTCCTTTCGTACGCCAACGTCCTGCACCTCTCTTTCCTTTGTTTCTCCTTGAATTTTTTGTTGAGCCTATGTCACAATTGCTTGCCACCGTCAAAAACCATATTAGTTACCCATTACTTCATAGTACTGTTTGAAGAGATTGATTTATAATTTTTTTTTCTTTGTTGTTGTGAATGTTTATTTCGGATTGGATACTCCAAGAATTTTTCATATTGTATAATTTAAAATTTATTTTCAATATTTATGTATAGTCTAGATTGTATAATCTTAATTGTGTTTTTGTGAAAGTTACGCACTCATTCTCTCTTTCATGTATGACACAACCAATTAAATACTTCTTCATAAAAAAAATTGACTTTGCTGTTAAAAACTACAACTAGATTAAGTCTTGCATTTAACAAACATACATTCGAATTCCCATATACATAATTACTATACTTATTTTATATTACATAAAAAAATATACATATTATAATTTTATATGCTTATAATATATATATATATATATATATATATATATATATATATATATATATATATATTTTTTTTTTTTTTTTTTTTTATTTTTTTTATTTATATATTTATATTATAGTATTTTTTTTTTTTTTTTTTTTTTAAAATTATAATATAAATGTTT
>Ga0099824_1003893_pt1 | contig 21651 bp, 8 predicted proteins | sample SiratrowhiteBW_FD_76837 | JGI IMG/M metagenome (GOLD analysis project Ga0099824, IMG submission 76837) | Root nodule microbial communities of legume samples collected from California, USA - Siratro white BW | ecosystem: Host-associated > Plants > Roots > Nodule | place: USA: California... | reverse complement strand
TATATATATATATGGATTATATGATCAACTCCTTATTTATAGAATTATAACAATAACAATGTTAGATATGAAATGGTGGCCCTCATCAAAACTATAGGTTTTGGGTGGAAAAGGACAAAACAATAGATAGGAGTCTCTCATTAGCATTCTAAATAATATGATATGATATGAAATGGATTTTTCTATTAAAAGAGCGTAACCTACTTATGCCAAGAAGTAGGCCAGGCACTAGTCTATTGGCTTTGAACTTGCATAAATCTGATATAAATCAAGTATCTTTAATTTATAATATTTATTGAGTTTCCTTTTTAATTTTTTTTTTCTTACTTCTTTGCGTGTACCCAATGATTCACTGTAGAATAAATAAGATTAGCTATTGAATAGATTTTGCAAAGTTTAAAACAATTACTCTCTTATAGGTAACGAGAAGAACACCTAGGGGGTATGCATGAGTACTATTCATCATAGACTTTGTCATTGAACCATAAATATCTTTAATCTTTGTCTTTCCTTTGTAACACAATTATAAATTAGTGTGGATTTACTTCTGGATATTTCTTTTGGCTTTGGGTGGTGAGGTATATTATGTTATTATTTTATTTAGTGTTTTCAGCTCTGTTTAATATCCCTTTCATTAGCCTCTTAATAGGGATCATGGGTATCCATTACGTGTTGTTGTTCCTGGTGTCATTGGAGCCCGGTCTGTTAAATGGCTGGAAGAGATCAATATCATCGCAGAAGAATGCCAGGTCTAATATATTATGTAGAGTTGTATTCATATACCAAAAGTTTCCTATTCAAATGCCCTATAACTTCACATTATCATTTATCAGGGTTTTTTCATGCAAAAGGACTACAAAATGTTTCCACCATCAGTTAATTGGGACAATATTGATTGGTCTACCCGCAGACCCCAAATGGATTTCCCAGTTCAGGTATTTTGATTATTTTACTGTTTCTGTTTCTGCCTTCCTTTTTAAGTACAAAAAATCTCAGTTGGTATTTTTAAACTCTGTTTAATACATATAATTCGTTACATCTTGAGTAATCGGGGCATGATGAACCAAGCAGAACAAGTTTATGTTTGTTTTACCAAACCTCTTTCAAACTGTTGCAATGGTGATAAAGCTGAAAAAAATTGGGGACGAACTTCATAGAAGAAAAAGTTAAAAGGGGTTAAAATTGTGATTAGTTGTAATTGGGTAGTTCATATGTGATTTGGCGTAGTAAACAGGTCCTTTGTTGTAGCGGAGCTTTTTTCAGCTCATGTTATTACATTGAGGTACTGGGATTTTCTAGTGTGAAAAGGAGAGTGCTCCCTTTGTGGAAAGGAGGGAGGGGGGAGGGAGGCATGTAATTTGTTTTCCCAGGTGTGTGTTGCTATAAGGTTGTCAAGGAATACAAACTCTTTCTGTTGCAGTGTTTTTTGTGGCAGAGTAGGTGTTGTGTATTAGGATTTCCGTTTCTTGATTTCCTAACAAAAACTAATGCTTAATTTTTTGTGGCAGTGTGTTATATGTTCTCTAGAAGATGTGAGCACAATAAAGCCTGGGAAGGTTAGTTTATTTAATCTTGTGTATACCTGGTTGGATTAGTTTCTCCATAAGTTCCTTTTATGAGAGGAAAAATTGAAATTAGCTTATTCATATCCTAAAAGTAGCTTATGCATTAACCAATTTGTAGAAGCTCTCTCTCATATAACTTCTCTAATTTTAGCTTATTGAGAACTCAAAATTCGTTTTTTTCTTATTTTAGTTTACTGAGAAACTTGTCCAGACCGGCCTATAATGGGCTATTCATGCATGTATATGTGGGAAGCATTGATTCTTCTTTGCTTTTTTTGAGTTACATGAAAGTGTTTTTATTAGTCACTATGAAGTTCTAAAACATATAAATTTGCTTTGTTTTTTTTTCTTTATCTTGATCTCATTAAATAAATGGCATGCACCTTTGGAACTTTGACTAGGATTTTCTGGTCTCCAATTATCATCACTCTATTTGATTTGACTTTTTGTTCAAAATATATTGTTCTTGTTCCCTAATCGATTTCCAGTACTGAGAAAATTATTTGTTTTCCTCTTAAGTAAATTCAAATAATACTTGTATTTGAAGTTTCCTGAAAATGAAAACACGTACACAATCTTTGCACCAACAAATTTTCAATACACACCTATCCATCCACCTTAACTCAATTTTTGGCATATGTTCCATTTGATGATTTTTCGATAGTTTTTTCTTGCATTTTTTTGTCCTTGTTGTAATTTACTGAAATCTTAATTCTTGCAACATCGTGTGCAGGTAAAAATTAGTGGATATGCGGCCTCAGGAGGTGGCAGAGGCATTGAGAGAGTAGATGTGTCTATTGATGGAGGCAAAACATGGATGGAAGCTTCAAGATTTCAGAAAAGTGGGGTTCCCTATATATCAGAGCATGCCAGCAGTGACAAATGGGCATGGGTGTTGTTTGAAGTCACAGCTGATATTCTTCAGAGCACTGAGATTATTGCAAAAGCGGTATGTAGTCCCATTGTTGTGATTCTAGTATCTTTTCTAATGTACTTAACGAGTCTGTAAATCTGTTGTTAACATGTATAGATATATTATGTAGGACCACGATGGTAGGATAATGGTTATTCAATTCAAATTATAAGTGGTTAACAGTCATCTATTGTTGGGGTTAGCAGTTAACCCCAACCTTTGTATCAAACTGGATACAAAGTTGCATCTTACTCCATTGTCAATAACTTTTCTTTTTTAGCCTTTGATTGTTTCAGTGTTTTTACTATAGGCGCCTATGGATTAGTGTTGATCTGTAGGTAAGTTGTGATTTTGTTTTAGGTAAATGCAAGGGTTTGAATGGATGATTTATTGTAAATTGGATCCGCACTCCAAATGCCAGAAACCTAGGGAAAGTCATGCTAGCATTGAGATATAGACCATTTTGTCATTTGTGATGCACTCACGTTATTTCTTACGAAAGAGTGCTGTTCTATGATGTTTATAATGCCATGTATATAATTTATAAGCTTTCCATAATTGATTATGTACTTACATAATGTATTAAGCTTGACCAATTATATAGATTATCTACAGTTAAATGCTGGAGGCAATGTGCTGATATAGATTCTACCTGCTAGTACCATAGAAGAAAACTTTTTTCATATAGTTTTCCAGAGATTGAGTGTGAGAATGTGTTGAGTTAGAAGCGGAGGTAAGCAAAGTGGAAGGAGTAGGTTTAACCCTTGAGGACCTTCAAGCTCTAGATGCTAAGTTAAACAGAATAGAGATTTTATTAATTAAAAGAACAAAGGTATATATACACTGAAGAATTTACAGGATCAGTATAGTTGTCATAGTGACAGCTTATAACTAAGTACCTATCTTAACGCCTTAGTTGACTATAATACTTAACAACCTAGTCAGTTGTGTAATTGACTTAACTACTTTGCTAACAACTAACTGCCCAAGAAGTTGAATAACTACTCTTCTAATACTATATTCACACCATTTTCATTATCACCCCTCTAATTTAGTCAGGGATATTTAGTGACATCTAACCTTTTGTCTAATTTGCAGGTAGATTCTGCTGCAAATGTCCAGCCTGAAAAGGTTGAAGACATTTGGAACCTGAGAGGGATTTTAAACACTTCATGGCATCGGGTAAAAGTCCAAGCGAGTCACTCAAACCTGTAAAAGTAGCACTAACGTTCGAATACAATTTTTGATGTTGGGCACCTACAAATATCTCCTTTTGCACTTACCTTTCAGCTCTCAAAGCACTGAACAAGGCATCAAGGCATCGCGATAAGCTATGTAGAGTCTTTATACAAATAAGCTATAGGAAAGGTGTTAACAAAAAGGAATCGCTTTACTTGAGTTTCGCAGAGTTTTACATGGAATATCTGCTACTCCTTCTCTTCAAGGAAATAATTTGACACCTTAATCATGATGCATTTGCTGTTCACTCATTTTATCATTTTCCCCGCTCCTTAAATGGTCACATCTACGCATTTGATTTATTGTTATCCTTCTGCAATTTGAAAAATAGAACTAATGTTTTTGAAACAGTTACTAGACCTGTAAAAAATAGCATAAGTAACAAACAAATATAAAAGTAACAAAAATTGGAGTCGTAAAATAGCTGCAAAGTGTATTACATGATTCATCCACTACCACCACTGAATCAACAACTCATGATCCGCTACATGGTTATAGACATCAGTCATGTCTGTTTTAGTTTGTTACTTTTCTTTTATTTTTTATGTACAAGAAACATTCTATTTAAAACTTCAATGATTCCAGTTTTCTTATTATGATATCTCTACCCATCGAGGATGCAGTCACTATCCTAGACCCTTTTCAAGATTCAAGGAAGGGAAGGCCCTTCCAATGTTTCTATCACACCTGAACTTACAACAAGAAACAATCATTCTGGGCTAGAATGATACCCCAAGCTTTGATCGCGAAGAACAGATACAGATTTGATGACAGAACTGTCCTGGTATCACCTGTTATAGATTCACATAATCTCTCTTGGGAAAGATGCAACAATTTAGTGCACTCATGGATCGTGAATTTCATCTTCCCATCAATAGGAGAGAGGTTAGTTTTCGTGAAAAATGTTAAGTCTGATTTAAAGGAATGATTTTCACAAGAGATTTGATTTGTGTTATATGTCGAATCGTACTTGCACTTATCCTATTTGATGTAAGTGCAAAGTCTTGAGTAATGCAAAAAATTATAGACTTTCAGAAAGTATTCAATTTCTGAACGGTTTGAAAGATTAATTTGGAATTGTCAAATCTCAAATATTGTTGATGAATCCTTTACCCTCTCTAAACAGTTTTTTTCTGTCATAATTCAACGTGAAAGGCATGGTAACCAAAGTATTGGTGAAGAAACCGAAGTGTTTGTTGGTATCAGTGATAATAGAAAGAACTTTGACAGACACAAAGACAATAACAGTTGGGAACGTGTCTCAGAAAAGGTTTGTTTCTATTATGGAAAGAATGGACATTGTTAATATGTGCTATAAGAAACTCCAGTATCCTCTTAACTTAGGTTCAAAAAATAATTTACAATGCACAATCTTGTCTAGGAAGAGATTGAAGAGAATTAGGACCAACCAAGAAATTAGGATTCATGTAGTCCTGAACAAGTTATCACTCAAGACTAGTACAAAAATTTGCTTGCAGTGTAGACCAATTAAATTTGCCAGCTTCTTCAAGCCACACTTCTAATCATGTCCGCGTTAGTGTGCCTACATAATCCCATCCATCCTGAGATAAAATCTATATTTTATCTTGTCTTTTGAGTCAATATTTTAATTCTGTATTTTATTTTGTCTCTCAAGTCAATATTCTAAATCCTGAATATTAGATTTCAGAAGCCTTAAATAATATATATTGTTGTTAGAGAAAAAAGTTGAACATCTAGTAATTTTGATTAAGTCTTTAAACCAACAAGACAGGTGCATACATTAGATCATAAATAATATATATATATATATATATTTTTTTTTTATCTTGTCCTTTGATATTATTTGACACCTTTGACATTATTTGATGTTGTTAGGGAAAAAGTTGAACATCCAGTAATTTTGATAAAGTGTTTAAACTAATTGCTCCTTATACAAAGAATATTAGACCATACAAGTGTATTGTTTATTAAACTATTAAAACATTATGTTAACTAACCACAACGTTGATAGTCGAAAATTGAAGATGAAACGATAAGTACAACCAAATGATCAAACTAACAATTTTAATGAAGAATATTTTTAAAGCTAGAGTTTGTATTATAAAAAATGTCTTCTACATTAGTCCACAATGCCAAACAAACAACATTTAAATATATTTTAAAGGTAGAGTAAAATTTGAAACATTTGTCAATTCTCCTAATACAAGCTTTTTTCAACTCTAGTTTAACTATATGTCCTTTGGTGTTCATATTTAGCCATTATTTTGGTGTAAAAGGTTATGCCATCGAAAAAAGATAAGCACTACTGTTTATGCTGTTTATCAAAGAGATTGCGTGAAGAGAAAAGAAATTAAAGAAATTAATGTTAGTTGTCATGCATTTAATATTTCTCAACACAGAAGATTATCAGGCAAGAAAAAGACAATTAAGAGAGTTCAAAGATACTCAATAAACAGAAAGAGAGAATGTAAGACATGTTTTGAAAAAAAAGAGCCATAATTTGCAAGTGTTGAAACTCTGTCAAATTTTCTTATGCCCCAAAGGTTTTATAAGAACACAATTTGTGTTCATTCCTACAAATTAGTAGAGAAAGCTTAAACCTTGTATACATTGAAGACGCTAGTGAGAGTAAAAAATAACTTGTTGATCAACCAAACTTTGTAATTGTGCTATGCCAAGAGTGACTTATGAAATAATACTTTGTGTTCAACCAAGAGTGATCTGAGTAAAGAATACTTAGTAGTCATTCAGGAGTGGCTTAAGTATAAAATACTTGACCTAGATTAGCCAAAGTAGGCTACAACCACAAAGAATACTCAATGTTAATCAAGAGCGGTCTGATAAAATAGTACTTGTGTACTTCACAGTCTGCTTAGTGAAACTTTACTGGTTGGTCAAGAACTGAATATAGTTTATTGCGACAAACAAATTAGTATAAAAGTATCATGAAAGCACTCTCCTTCATCTCTCTGTATATTGTATGTTATTTGCATAACAACTTAAAAAGGGTGAACTGTTAACACAAAAGTTGCAAGAATTAAGTCTTTCATTTCTTTAAATACTGAACCTAGCGTCTACCGTGAAACATCATATGATACTAAGAAAAAACAAAGAAATTTTTAAAACACAATTCAATCCTCCCTTCTTGTGTTTTTCTTGTTTTTTGAAGTTTGTATCAGTGCTCAATCTCTAAAAGGTTGTGCGTCCAAAAGTGTTAGAAGAAAAAGATCCCATGGCAAGCATGAAATCTTAAATGATCGCAAAAGGAACTTCTCTCTCTAGACCTCTTGCATTCTTTAGAGAAGACTTTCCGTAGGAAAATATATAATGAAAATGTATATAAAGTTCACACATTATCAACCATCACAAATCATCATTAAAAGACATGTAGAGATCACATCTCAAAAGGAGAATTAAAATGAGGAAGACTACAACAAGATTCATCTTAACAACAAAGCAAGTTACACACTTATTTGTGTACTTTTCAAAAATAAATATAATAAAGCATGCACATTAAAAATTGTAAAAGGGATACGAGATTCTCCAAAGCACAAATAAATTTGAAGTTGTTTGACAACATGCATAAGATCGGGGAGCCTAAAACCATCATTGAGGCTATCATCTCGAAAAGCTCACTCAAGATGAGTTTTTTGGGATTTTGAGAGTTCATGAAGTTCACCTATAGGATAGAGAACAAAAGGAAGTAATAATAATAGTAAAGAAAAGACTATAGGCCAGATCTTCCTCAAGAGAAACGACTACCAAACAATGGAAACATATTCAAATTATTCATCTAATAACGAAATCACTCTTACATCTAGAAGATTCAAGTAACTATTTAAACAAAGAGGGCAAGAAAACAGAGGGTTTCCCCTAAAAAGAAAAGAAAGCTCGTATAGGAAAAAGAAAAAGAAACCTTTACAAGACATTGCTTTTTTGAGTGTTATAAGCATGGAAACATGAGAAATGAAGCTAAGAAGAAAGCATTGCTCACACAAGAAAAGTTTGATGGCTACTTCACAAGACTCAAACTCTAATGCAAACAAACATGTTGATCTCTATCTTATGGTAGACATAAAAGAGGTTATCTAAACCTAACTTTTGTTTTGATATTGTGCCAAACTCATCATTCTCATCATCTAATGAGGATGAGAATAATGATATATATTTTTAGGATCTCCTTACTAGTTGTAACTCTACCTTTGAAAAATATCTTGAGGTCAAACAAAGGTTTAACACTTTAACATTGGAAAATGATAACCTCAAAAGTAATTAAGTTACGACTAGTGAAAATATATTATCTTTTGAACAAACACAAGAGACAGATGTCGAAGAAATAGAACAATTGATATGATATGATGGGGACAAAAAAATGAAAGATGTTTTTATGAAATCTTTTATAATAGTTGTAAGATCTGTTGAAAGTCTGGATGTATACATGTCAAATGTACACACATAAGACAATTACACATAAAATAATTACACATAATTAATAAGAAAGATCCAAAAAGATTTAGGTACTTAAAGAGCTTATAATTCGCATAGCAAATTTGTTATATGGGAAGAGGTCAAAATCAAAGTCGGTTACTAGACAGTAGATGCTAACGACACATGACGGAGGCAAAGTCTACATTCCTAGACTTCAAAAAACATGAAGGCGGTAAAGTAGGCTTTAATAGAGTCAGAAAATATAAGATTTCTAGTACTAGGTTTGTGGGTATGTTTTCACATGTTTGCATTAAAAATAATGTAAAAGGACCAAAATATAATTTGCTAAGCATAATCAATTATGTGACAATGGTGTATAGTTTAATTTAATATGGACACATGTATAGCTCATTTTATGATGAACAAATTGTATTCACAATCAGACAAAAGAAAAATCTCTATGGGATTGATGAACTTAAGTAAGCAAAAGGCCACCTACTTGATGTCGAGGGAAGATGAGAGATGATTTTAACATAAAAAAAATAGGGTATTTAAACATAAAATATGGTTCAAAACTTTTGAAAAAAAAATCTTGTTCGGGTCTGCTAAAAAATGAGTCATTCTATATATTTGAAATATTTTGTAAAAGATTAAGCAAGATTTCCATGTCTTTAGTATCATAGGTGAACATTGAACGAGGTTTGAAAATGATGAATTTTAAATATTTTCTTAACTAAATGATATAGATCACAATCAAGTGTTTTCTTAATCAAATATGTATCTTGATAATGATGGTGAAGTTTTCACAAGTGGTACATATTGTTATTTTATCTAACTAATTTCCTTTCTTTGTTTTCTTATCTCATTTTCTTTATTTTATTTAGTTATCTTTCTTCTAGTTTAATTCTATCCAAAGTTCATATTCTTTAGCTTAAACTCTCTGGTTGATATATTTTCTATAACTCATTTGTTTAATTTCAATTAGTTTTATCTCTTTTACATTATATGTATTTAAGTTATTCTTTATTCTTATATTTAATTCTTACTCTTATCATTGTTTAAGATTCTTGTGAAATTATTTTAAGACTGAAACAATGAACAAATTCAAATCTTAATTAAGTTTTGGTTTCATCACTTAATTATTTTCATTACTTATATAATAACACTTAGTGGAAGAGAATACTAACCTCTAATAATTTTCCTTTCATTTAAGGTTAAGGAACAAAAGTCATTCCTAAAACAAATATAAAATAAAAAATATATATTTAAATGTTAACAAAAACCATAAAAAGAGACAAAATAATCACTTTTTCGTAACATATCACAATTTAAAATAACTAATTTTGTAAGAAAATACAACAACAATATAAACTATTTTTAAGAGAACAATCGAAAACTCAACCAAGCATAAAGTTTCACAATTAAAACTTACAAAAGAAGATGTTTAGTAATTCAAGAACATATAAAATCTCAAGGCTTAAAATAATAAAAATCCCAAACTTAGTATAACTAGTTATGAAACACATAACTATTGAATAAATAAAAGCTAAAAGATAAATTAAATAGAAAGAAATTAATTCATAAATAGAGATTTTATATTAATTAGATGTATGATTAAATTATGATATATGATTAAATGATGATATATAATTAAGTGTAAACGGTATATTGTCAAATTAATTTATGAAATTAATTTAAATTTAAAGTGAAAATGAAAGAAAAAAAAACATGTAATACTAATATAACTATTCATCTATATTTTAATACAAATTATGTTACAAGAAAGTACATTAGAAATATATTAAAATGAAAAAAAGATAAGAAATTAAAAAAAAAAATGTCACCGATACACTCTACAATTAATTTGGAAAACTTTTTAAAATTGATGGAATAAATTAAAAAGTTACTGAGTATTTTAAAATAATAAAAAAATATAGTATTTGTAGAAAATTGGTAAAATTGCATAAGATTAATTTTACAAAATACAAGACTCACTTGAGCTAGAACTTCCAATTAAAACTTCTAAAATGATTGTTAATTAGTACATATCGTTAGGTATCCAAATGTGAGTCTAAGTCTCACATTGAGTAAAAGTGAGAAAGTTGAGCAACATATAAGAAAGAAGATCCAAAAACCTAATACCTTAAGGTTTTGGGTTGAAGGTGGTGTCATTCCCTTATATGTTGGTTCATGTCTCATTGTTAGATATCTCCCCGATGTTTCCCCCTCGGATTTTCCCAACAAGTGATATCAGAGCCGAAGGTTCGTGGCGGTGACTGGCTCATACGACTGCAGTTTGATCCCTGTATCAAAAGTCTTCCTGACGAAAGTTTCAGGGAAGCGTGTCCCGTTTAAGTGTGTAAACGGCGGTACAAGTGAGGGTCGTTTGTGATTAAGGTACTCGTGTTTGAAAATGCTTCTGCTCGAGGGAGTGTACCAATGTGGAAGGGACTCTCACTTGAGGGGGAGATTGTTAGGTATCCAAGTGTGAGTCTAAGTCCTACATTGAGTAGAAGTGAGAAAGTTGAGCAACATACAAGAAAGAAGACCCACAAACCTAATGCCTTAAGGTTTTGGGTTGAAACTGGTGTCATTTCCTTGTGTGGGTTTAGCTCAGTTCTCATTCTTGTGAGATCTCCCCGGTTTTGCCTCTTCAGATTTTCCCAACACATATTACACTTACAGAATAGATATTTTACAATAGAGAAATACAAATACTTTTCATTAGTTTAAATTTAATAAAAATCTCAATCTTATATAATAATCTACTCTTCTCTTGTTATTGTTTTTAATAAATTCTAGTCAATAAAAAATATATCAAAAATAGTATTATGTAAGTATAACACTCATGTTATAACTATTAAAATTTCGCAATTTCCATAATTGTTTTCTTGGCCCAATTAATTCGAACATTCAAACTATTTCAATACCAAAATTTCATTTACATAACCTTTAAAAGTTTTGGGCATGTGTAAGTATCTTTATGTGACAAACAAATAATAATGAAAATTTTATCCTACACTAAAAAAATTAAAGAAATAGTGTGTCAAAACTGACACAAATAGATAAAAATTGATGTATACGTGTAAAAATAATATTGATTATATAATAAATGTTAAGTCACCGAAAGCTCGTTTAAGTTAGTACTGACCTTAAAATGAGATGTAAATAGCATTAGCAAAACTAATTCTAAGACTGACACGGAAAAGAAAAGAGGTAACGTCGATCTAACCGACGTTACTGTTCATACTCAATTTCGTGCGGATAATAATAAAAAAATCATAGTTTAAAAAAGAAGTAAAACTTTTTTTATTTTATTAATCAAAATAAATTTCAAAAAAGTAAATATTTAATTATTCAAAAAAAAAAGTTTTCTGTGTATTCTTTTATTATACGCATATATGGAGTTAGGATGGGTACAGGGGCATAACCCATCCCCTTCCCATTTCTCTTAGATCATGGCTTACCTTTCTATTCTCAACCCCCTACTTGGGTCAATGGTGCACCCCCATACCACTTGCAATTTCAAATCTTCTGTACCTCCGATACAGCCTGTCCCTAACATATGTCTCCAATATTTTTACCACTGATGCATAGAGATAAAGGAAAGATAGTTTTGTCCTCTTACAAGGGCTGGCTTTTGGTCATTGCAGCAAAAGTTTTCCTATATTTCCTATTTGGTATTAGAAACACTTTGCGTTTCAAATTATGGAGGGATTGCTTGGTTTTCTTTTGGAAAAAAAGGGGGGAAATGGCTTGCGAGGGGGAGTGATTCGTTGAAAAAAGGATACTGAGAGAGAGAGGGGGGAAATATATGAGAGGGTGCAGAATGAGTAACAGAGGGGGAGTGAAAAAAAAAACGACAGAGAAAAGAGAAAGAGGAAGATAGAGCAAAGAGCAGAGGAGAAGAAAAGTTGAGGAAGAGAAGTTTTTCTTTTGAGCAGCCCTCTTCAAGGTAAAAATTTCTTCACCTTCGTTTTAGTGGTAACCCATGTTCTCATCTTGTGCCCCTATTGCCCATGATGAACATTTTTACGTAAAAAGATCTTTCATGGATTCATGTTTTGTTTTGCTTCTTTGGTTTCTTCATTTTGGTTTCGATCACATTTATATCATATGTTAAATGTTTTAAAGTAATGACACCAAATAAACAAATGTATCCATCCAATACATAAAATTTCAAAAAAAAAAACTTCACGCCCCACTCTCTCCATGCGTTCTTCCTCACCAAGATGTTCCACTCAAGTTATGCTTATCTTCAACCCTTTTAGCCACAAAATCGTTCTCATTCTTCCCTGTCTTTTCATGCCTTCAAAAGACCCATGCTTGCAGTCATGAGAAAAACCTTTTACTCTTGCTTCACCCACACATCTTTCACTGTACCAAACTGTACGCATCTTTCACCTTACCTTTACCATGCTTACATGCATTCCTTCCACTAAAGTTACAAAAGCATCCCATCACCCCTCTACATCCTAAATAGCTTCTTCATGTTCATGCCCTCCACACAACAATCCTACCTCTAAACCACCATGTAAACACTTCCCACTCCATGCATAACGCACAACGCTGCCTTCTCCCACCATGAAACTTCCACAACGCCACCATGGTGCCACAAACTAAGTCACCTAACACCGCTGCGAGCACCGCCTTTCACCGCCACCTCCATCCCTCTCCCACCCTCTCCATCTCCATGAGCCACTTCAAAAGCCTCTAGCTTACATATCAACGTCTCTAGGGCTTACGCTAAGCATGAACCAAGCCTACCAGCATCACCAACTTCACCACACCAACTATACCTCCTTCAACTATCAAACGCCCACCTCGATACACCTTCCACCAAGCTTTCCCGAACCTCCACTATGCCTCCATTTATCTCCACAAAACCGCCACCTACCAAACCGCACTACCGCCACCAAGAGTCCCATGGTACCTCTTATGTATTTTCACAAAGCTAACACGCAAAACCACCATGCGCGGCACACCATTAGCCTTCAACATGCGCCATATAATTCCAACCTGCATCTTGTTTCCACCTCTACGTCACACCAAACCTACACCTTATAAAAAAATATCTATTTTATTAATATTTGATTTTTACTATTAATATTTAAAAAAAACTTAAGTTTTCCCATAAGAAAATCAAATCAAATTTTAAACTTTTCATTACAATTGTACTGGTAATAAAATTTATTCTTCATTTAAAAATATCTGTTTGTCATAAATATTATTAAAATGAATTCATTATTAGCACACAATAGTCCTAAATAATTGTCCAAAAATAATTATTTGAATATTCTTAACAGGAGTAAGGGAAATAAGCAAGATCTTTAAAACAACATAAAATAAATTATTCCATAATTAAGTATCAATTAGCACAATTTAAATAAGTTTAGTTAAGTAACTGGGAATTTCATTATGAAAATTATAAATCCACAAAAATTGAGTGTAAACTTTAAACTTCATATTCTATGGTATATAAAAACCAAATTCTAAAAAAAAAAATCTGCGGAACTAATCTGGAACAAAAATTGTGGACAACTATCAAGGTTAACAAACTTAACAAGTTAACCAATTATTTGATTAACAATTTATCAGGATGCAATATAGGACTGTGCATGAATCTAAACAGATGGAAGAAGATTGAAATATATTAAATTATATTGAAATGGCAGAGTGTAATTTTAAGTCCTTGTTTTTTTTAATTTGTTCTTGGTATATTTGATTAAATATTAATATTTATTTAAATAATTAAAATAGATAATCAATAAAAAATTTTAACGTCTGTTTTTTATTATGATTAAAAATTAATGATATGGTTTTTGGTTTAACTTAGTTTGCACTAATTAAGCCGAAAAAAATCTATAAAATGATGATAATTCAAACTTTAATCAAATTTAAAAATAGAAAAAACTCAATTAACTTAAAATAGGATATATATTGTCAATATGGTATTGTTAAAGTGAAGAAAAAAATCAATAAAGATTAAATTTAATGGACATAATTAATGTTTTGAATCTCTATTAAAAAAGTATTTAGATTAAAATGATTTCAGCCCTTTGAATGTCATTGGCTACCCATGTTCTGCCTTGTTCATTACAATATATTTCATGAGGTTTGGCTCTTTGCCCGGTAACACTATCTTCTTTTCTACATAGTAGGTAACTTAATAGTTAATTAAAGTAAAAAAAAATTAGGTGAAATCCTTGAATGAGTGTATGTAACTGAGTAATTAAAGTACATTTGTTACCTAAGTATTGTTATTTTGCAAAATTTGTCTTCCCTTATATGTGATAATCCCTTACTATTTTAATTGGTCAATTTGGGTTCATCTATTAATTTAACATTTAATATTTAACAGATGTGGCTGTGCAGTACAGTGTTGGATCTGATTTGGTAGTGCAGTAGTGTTGTATAATGATATATACATTGATGTACTATTCTCAAATTTAAAGGAATAATATTCTATTTTATTGTATCAATTAAGAAGTGAATATATGTATAATTGTGAGAGACTTGCATATGGGTTGTCACTGTCCCAATATATAAATATTCATATTAATCTGTGAAAAAATGGTACAGTGCTAAATTTAGGTTGTCGTGATTATGCATACTTTTAATGCTTTTCTAGTAAGAAATTAATAAATTTCTAAACAAAGCATATCACATGTAATGTTGAGATTAGTATATATTTATAATTAAATATATTTATAATAGAATACTGGAAGTTCAAGTATAATTTTATCAAAGAACCTATGATTTTTGAACTAGAATACTCAATATCACAGCTGCCAAAAACCTATCTCAATATAGAAAGAATCACTTATAGAACAACTGCTGGATTCTCCCCAATCAAATGCAAGCAATATCCCACTTAAAAAGAAAAATTAAGGGTGATCTTGATTCAATCTTGATCCACCTCTTCAATCTTGAATGCAATCTTCAAAAGAACTCTTAAGTGATTTTTAAAAAATGATTTTCAAACTTTTCAGAATGATTTTTATACTCAAAAACAGCTGCACGTAGGTTTGTATAGTAAAACCTGTAATGTCAAGTTGCTGCACGTAAGTTTATATAGTAAAACCTGTAATGTCAAGTAAAAACAATTATAGTTGTTTTTCCTTCAGCACAAAAACAATAAATTATTTTTTATACACAGCTGATTGTTTTTGTTCTGCAGCACCTTTTCTCATAAAAACAGTTTTAAAAACACTTTTTCACTTGATTAAAATGGAGAACATGGCAAGAAAATGATAGAATGACACAAACAAATTCAAATATGAGCTAAAGACATTCTACATTATCATAATCAAGGTTCCAAAGCAATCTTCATCACCTCTTCCAAGGCCATGTGGAATTTTATTATCAAATCTTCGTTCCAAGAGGGTCTCCAACCATTCCAACAAAATGTCATTTTTGAAGGTAGTATTCGTGTTGAGAATTAGGAAAGGGACTTCTAATACGTTCTGCTGCCTAATTCAATTCTGTTGAGTATAAATTTCAGCGTTGGTACAGTAAAGTGAGGTTATACATATTTTGATGGTAAGTTTCTTCATTTACTTATCAGCATTCTAGGTTGACTTAGAGGAGGTTTTGCTTGTGTCTTGTGATAGCTTTGTTTGTTTGTTGGAGCAAAACCATTTGCTCATTGGTGTTGTGCAGGTTTTCTTTTAAGGTTGTTTGGAATCCTCCTTTTAGTATATGTAGAAGGTGGTGAACCTGTATCCCTTTATGAGTCTTGCAAAGTGTTGGTACTCTTATAGATATTTTTTCCTCTTTCATGAAAATAAAAATAAAAAATGATAAGACTAAAACGAAGACATTACTGGTTTGGGAGAGTTTTAGCCGATATAAGCCTTGCCGTCGTGACTAGGTTTTAATCAATAAATCTGTATAAAATAGATTAGGATTTTGTAGATAAAGTAGTCTAAACTCAAAAATTACTTAGGCTCGTTCCGTCGCATATATAATTTATCTATAACTCAATTCAAACACGAAAAAAGCTCAGCTAAACCATAACAGTAAAGGTGTCTGAGTTGGTAAAAAAGATCTTCCTTTCTTCAACCCTGCCATGTTAACTACAAGGAGAACCAACGCCTAAGACATCCACATTAACGGTAAAAGATGACCAAAGAGTAAATCAGGAAAACAGTGGAAGCGGAATAGGTTCAAGCAAAACAAAGGCGAAAGCAGAAGAGTGAGAAAGAGAATGAGAACGAAAATGAAAATGAAAGAGAATGAAACAAAAATATAACGTGCAGGTCTAATATACACACTAAAAATATAACATCAACTATAAGAAGACAATTTTGCTTCTTCCAACTGTAAGCATTTTCCAAGATTTCTTCAATTGTAGTAGAACTATCATACCTTCTCTTCTTGAGTTTCTTGGGCAGCTCAGACTGGACTAAGCTAACATCACCCAACTCTTCAAATTCAGCAGTCTCAAAGTCAATGAATGCCTTCCACAAGAGCTCAGGCATGTCCAATTCAAAGGATTTTTCCTCACTTCCTCCTCATACTGAAACCTTTTCTTCCCAACCATGGCATTCTCGATACCTTCCCTGGTTGGACGTGGAAGCTTCACCTCCGTCGTCTCCTTCCGAGTGAGGTAACCTAGGGTTGGCTCCGTCTCTTTCAAAAACATCGTAGCAATTCTTGTAGATCTGTGTGCGTCAACAGTAACCAGATGGAACAAATATATCTTCTAATATAAAACAATCAAAATATATATTATTACCTATTTCAGAAACAAGAAAGAATCTAAACTAATTTATAAGTTTTTAAATTAATCGAAATATTTCATCATTTCCTCTTTTATCTAAATTTATATAATCTAGGTTACATTTGACACACCATTTCAAGTAATTTTTTTAACTTTTTTTTCATTAATTAAAAAATTTATTTCCACGATTCTATCTTACCGAGTCATGATAAATTGATGCTTTCATTTTTGTTTTTATCACGATGGATTTAAATAGGAAACAAATTTATAACAATTAAGTCTTAAGAGTAACGATGGATTTAAATAGGAAACAAATTTATAACAATTAAATCTCAAGAATAACGATGGATTTAAATAGGAAACAAATTTATAAGAATAAAGTCTCAAGAATAACAGTTTGAACAGCAAAAATTTTTTCATCTCTCAATAACCTTCCATGTCTTAAGTTCCTTTATTTAAATTATAATCAACTGCAAGAAACACTAGATATAAAGGATCAGTATTTCTATATGCTATTTTTTTTTTTTAACATTCTAAAAATATTTATCATTAACATTTGATAGTATTTTATTTAAAGAATATATAATTGCATTCCAACATGCATGCTTCTTATTTTTAGGAGTACACTCATAACTCAAGCTCTGGAGCTTGCTTTTGTCATAGAATAATGGATTTAAATGGCCAAACAATTTACAACAACTGTACACCAGTTTAAACACTCTTGAACAATAAATTACTGATTTTTTTTGTTTACAAATAAATATTATCAAATTTATAGATTGTACTATTATATACATATGAGTCACTGAAATTCATTTTCCTCTCCTGGTTTGCTTTTGATGTAATTGTAATGCTATTTTGTTTTCAATTTTCATTGGTCGAAGGTATTTTGGACTACACTTGTGTAGGGTTTATTCTTGTACGGGTGAAGTAGAATTATGTACTGTGTTTGTGTGATCTTGGAGGATGCAATATTGTTTCGTTGTTATATTATGTGAATATTTGTAATCTTGAACAGATTTGTTTTATCTGTTGGCAAAGAGACTTAATGTAACTATTGAAGAAGAGAGAATCCATAAAAATCTTTTAGTGTTCTTGTTCTCTCTTTACCTCCTCCATTTGATTTTGCATAATTCTCTGTCTCTATACAATTTTCAATTAATTGTTTTTGGGATTTGGAATTCAATTTATTGTGTTTCTCTATTCTGTACTTACTATATTGTTAATCAAACCTAATCTAGATCAAGTTTTTGTTAAATTGATATTATTTGAATTTTTTTCAAATGTACTGTTTTTCTATTTTAATTGATTAGTGTTTTTGAGTGAATTTCTCACAAGAAAAAATTAATTGATTGATTATTTGTTTGAATTGATTGTTTTCCTGTGTAGATGTATTTACTCGCATGTCAATTGATTATTTTGATTTTTTAATTAATTGATTTTCTATTATGTAGCTACGATTCCACAATAAATTGTTTCAATTGAGAAAATTGGTCCTTTCTTTGAATTTTTTCATTATTTTGATTTTTTTAAAATTTAAACTCGGCCTAAAACTTTTTTCAATGGGTAATAAGAATTGATGTTTGTATTTTAATCAAGTTTTAATCCTTTAACAAAGAATAAATTGCTTTTTACATAAAAAAAAACCTCAATTAACAGGCCTCTTATGTTTAGTGATGTAAATTACCAATTTTAACTGGTTAGATAAATATTTATATAAAGATAAAAATTTTATTATTGTTTTAAAATGAAATAGAAATAGTATTTTATAATTTGAATAAATTTTTAATACCAAATTCTCAAAATTTTAAAACCTAAAATTTTATATAATAAGTTAATGGTTTTGTATTAAAATTTATAGACATATAATGTTTAAATTTTATTTATGTATTTGGAATAACTATAAATTTATATTATGTTATTTGAAATATAACAATATATAATAAAATTATAAATTAAAGTATGAATACTTAAAATGAATTATAATTGAATAATTTAATATGTTAAATTGTTAATTTTATTATTTTATTTAACTAAATATATATACTTATTTTAAAAATACGTGTAATTATTTTCAAGATCAGAGTCACTTGACTTAATAATAAGTAAAACAATGATAAATATAATAAAAAATAATTTGAAAGTTAGGAAAAAAATAATAATATAAAGTTAATTAGTTAAAAGTTTATGATGTAAAAGCTCTAAAAGTATTTATTATTACGGTATTATTAAAAGTATAGGATCATGAATTTCCTGTTATTGATTCAATTATTATTATTCTAAATATTTATGATCAAGATGGTGAATGGAACTAAATTTTTTCATGTTTCAATAATAATAATCTTGAGCTTTCTTTTTCCATGAAAATGATTGGACATATAGAGATACATGTTTCTAAATAAGCTTTTTATGCTTATAATATATGTAACTTTTGAGTGGTCATTATGTTTAATCATAATAAGTTCTTTTATTTTTCTTACAAAAGCTTTAGTGTTCTTCTAAATTCTTATTGTTTTAATAATGATCTTGAATAAATACATTTAATTCAAAAGGTTTGTCATAATTCAATATATGCAGAGTTGAATACGAAAAAACCAATCTTGTTATGCTAGTGAATATACTAGAAAGAGATAATATTGATGTATAAAAGATTTGACATATCTTAAAACAATAATTTTATAGATTTTTCTTTTTTCCATTACTCATTTTACTCATCTTCATTTATCATAGAATGCCCAACTCTACACCTAATTACTCACATTTTTTATAGGTTATAATTAATTAAAAGAATTAAGATTGTGTTCATATATTAAAAATTAAAAAAAATTGAACAAGATGATAGATTAATTCAAAATATTTTTAATCAAAATATTATATTTAAAAATGATTTTTTAAATATTTTATAATAAATTTTAGAGAAAATCTTGATAACTATTTTAATTGCTTAAAAAAATAAAAGATGGGTGTAAAAAAGAGAAAGAAAAGAAGACAGAAAAAAAAAACTATAAAATATTCTACTTATTGGATTATTTATGAAATGACATCTAATTCAATCAAATCAATCTAACATACAAAATTTTCTATCCAATTATCAGAACTCATATTTAATACCTAAAATACATATTTTCTTGAAAACATATCAAGATTTCTGAAAAGAACAAAATTTCATAAACAAGAAATAAGCAACATTTTTATGAATTTTCTTAACCTATCAAGAAAATCTATCTAGTGTTGAAACTTAATATATTAACACACTAGACCTAAGTGTGAAAAACATTTTAAAAAACGAGAAACTAATAATATTACTTAATGTTATTGATTAGTAAAACTAAGAAGAAACTTTTTGTATAAAACTAAAAAGAAGCTTTTTGTATAAAACTAAGAAGAAACTTGATTTACATAAAGTATTTTGTCTGAATCATCTCTTTTCAACTTTCTATTTGAAAAAACTTTATATATTTCCTTAAAAAAGAATAGTTAATTAATTATTATTAATGATAATCATTTGTGTTGTTTATAAATATATAGAAAAATATAGAAAAATAAATTAATTTATTATTTAAAATAATAATAATAAGTTGTTTATACAAATAGTATTTCAAAAAAAAATTAATTGTCTTTTAACAATAATATTTTATCCATTTATGATGATTAAATATTTAACATAATGGGTAGGTTATGTATTCTCTTAAGTCATATGTATTTTCTTTAAGTATGAACCTCTTGAAATAATTAATTATATTGTATTTTAATATATTCATTTGTTTTTTTATCAATTTTTAGAAATATATTTTAAAAAAATATAAGTACTAATAACTTAAATATACATTTCAAGTTCATATAATTTACAAAAATGCCTATATCCAATGCATTTATAATAGATGAACAAACATGAAAATAATAAAACTCTATTGAGTATATTTATTTATTTCATCAAAAAAACTATATTAAAAATTTACATTAATTTTATAATTGACAAAATAAATTAAGATTTAACTTTGAGATTAACAGTGACGTTTAAATTTTTAAACAATTACCGAAGATAATTAAGAGAAAAAATTGTAATTAAATTTTAAATATACAATTATAGTTTTAGTCTTTAAAATTTGGAAGTAATATATGGTTTTGGTGTTCTAGATTTTTTTTTTAAATATGTTTTAAGTTCATAATTTATATATGAGAAAGTAAAATAAGTTTTAAAACAATTTTTACTATTTAAAATATTTTTATATATAAAAATATGTTATTTTTTTTATAAAGTCATGTAAAATAAAAAATCTTAATGGCAAGCTTCACAATTAAAAGAAGATTAATAATATATAGCCCAATTAAAAAAATAAATAAAGCATACATCTCTTAAATTTTTTATATATCGAATGGTATAATTTAATATAAAATTTCTTTTATATAATAAATTATACAATTCAGTATATATATATGTATATATATATATATGTATATATATATATATATATATATATATATATATTTCTTTTTAAAATTATATATTTATATATATATATTTTATATATTATTTTGTATATTATAAAATAAAAAAATATATTTTATATTATATAATTTAATATATATATATATATAAATATTTTTTTTATTGTAAAATCTAATATACAGTTTTTATATACTAAATTTGATAATTTAAAATATATTTTTCTGTTCTAAATTATACAATCTAGTATACAAAATTTATATACCGAATTATATCATTTGAAATGGAAATATATATATATATATATATATATATATATATATATATATATATATATATATATATATATATT
>Ga0099824_1003890_pt1 | contig 21656 bp, 13 predicted proteins | sample SiratrowhiteBW_FD_76837 | JGI IMG/M metagenome (GOLD analysis project Ga0099824, IMG submission 76837) | Root nodule microbial communities of legume samples collected from California, USA - Siratro white BW | ecosystem: Host-associated > Plants > Roots > Nodule | place: USA: California... | reverse complement strand
TATTATTTATTTTTTTTTTATATTTTTTTTTTTTTATAAATTTTTTTTTATATAATTTTTATATATTTCTTTTTTTTATTATATATATATATATATATATATATATATATATATATATATATTTTGCCACATTGCTGCCAAAGTTATTTTAGGACTTTGAAGCTTGTTACTGACTTTGCTACATTGCTTCTGAAGTTGTTTTAGGACTTGTTTGAAATCAGGAGCGATGGGAGCCATAACAACTGGCATTCAACAAAGTTAACGCTAACCGTAACCAAATAAGTCAAATAAAGATTATACATACCAGGAAAATCCACCCATTGTTGGGAGAAAAATAAATGATGAGGATCTTTCAGGTGTATAACCTCCTCAACAACTGGTCTAAAACCTTGAAAACCTCAATGTCTCTGGAGGTCATTATCGACCTCGACCAACTATGATACCAGACAGCATTCCAGGTCTAATAAAAAGAGAACTTCAGTTTTGCCCCATCGTAAGAAACGTGATTACCTAAAGACTCCACTATGTATAGGGTGCAAAAAAACACATTCTTGGTTGGCCGACAAGTGACAACCAACTCACGGATCAGTTGGCCTCACACTACAATAATAAAGAAAAGCTTGGGGGAGGGCTTTAGTCACAACAAGTGAAAAGCTTGTAGTGAAGCCCATGAATTCGGTGTAACTAGGTAGAAGCAACATTTAAGACCTAGAGGACACCCATAGTGAACTCACCAAAAAGAAGACTGTGAAGAGGTACACATACATATAAAAGAACTCGTACGGAGCTTCTTCTCGGTCATCACATACATTATCAATGACATTGCACCTCTCCAACAAAATTATGCCCACCTTGCCATCCTTGTTAACCATTGGCACACTAGCTGCAAAAGATCCTATCATGAACGACCATCATTACTTAAAAAAGTACTCGGCCAACATATATTTACCCAGTCATAACTTGACTAAAGTGGAAGATCATTCTCGACCTGCTCAATGACCAGATCTGTTGCTGGGAGCATCATCCCGACATGTCCTAGTCCTAACCCCACTATAGCAATGAAAGGCTCACCGGAATCCTCCCACCCTAAGAAGCCGACACACTCAAAGAAGATATCACTAACCTGGAAAAAAAAACGAACACTATCCCTAGCCACTACTCCGATGAATGGTAAACAACATGTGGTCCAACACAAGGACCCACCCCTATTTATAGAATTTGAAAAGCAATATAACCAAAAAGACACATCCTTTCCCAACTGTCAGGTCTATCCACGTCTAACAGATATAACCATTTCACACAGATCATGAGATATGTCCCTTCAATACCCGAACCCATACTAAAAACCTTCTAGACTCTACGGAGAATCCCTCTGGAGCCTAAAGGCTAGGGAGATAGTCGAGACCATATCAGCACGCATCAAAGAATATTTGTAGAACTTTTCTAGCAAAAAAACTCTCACACAAAGCTTCCTGAGCCTAGAGAGCTAGTGTACAATACACGGCCGATATCATCTCAATCATGACAAGTTGACAAGATTTTATAACGATCTTGGGAATGTAATCCAACATATCTCGAGAACCTGATACAGCATTTGATTAAGAACCTATACTAATCCAGCCCATCCGTGCGAAGGCCCAACATAGTTCCATAAATAGGTTGATAAAGATTAGGTAGAGGCAAGTCTTTTCATTAGCATTCATCACTCAACTATCCAATGTTCGTTTTTGCAAGTACACAACCCCGCTCCGTACCAAAGAAGACCATCAGGCGAAGGAGAATATGTCGGAAGGATCAAGAACTACTAAGCAAGTGAAAGGACTCCTCGATTTATATACAACAAGACGTGCTTAGGTAGGGACCACTTGACATCACCTCCCAAGTAACAAAACACTCCGGTGTTTTCTATCCGAAACACATACCAATACCAAATAAATAACGCAACAACAATAGTCATATCCACTAGGTGAAATACCAGATAAATAGAAAAAATAAACAAACTACAAAAAGTTAAGCCAGCTTGCAAAGTGAATGCATTCCCAAATTCTAGTATCTGGGATCCACCCAACCGAAGGAAGTTGTTGCCAAGGCTAAAAAGTCAAAACCTTGGAAAGAAAATGAACAGAATTAACTAACCTGAATAAGGGGCAACAAGAAGGCCAAAGTTCTGTCAGGTTCAGATGGTGAACTCAGCAACACATTCTTCCCTTCCAAGATAGCAGGAATAACCACACACTGTATCTCACTGGGAATAAACTCCCCAATCTCCTTCATTACCTCAACAAGCTCTTCACTCACACCCAACTCCTTGAAACTTCTAACAACCATGGTGGCTTCATCATCATTCTGCACACCCTTTTGGGCCACCTTCTCAGTATAAGCATATGAACTTAATGGAACTGAAGTTGAACCCACTTGAGGGGTACCCTTTGAGTCTTTTGGGGACCCTTTGAGTTTTCTCTGCTTGAACTGTTCTAAAATCAGTGAATCCCTTCGGGACTTGGACGATGAAGTCTTTGGTTCTTCGATAGGAGGGGTTATGGAGGAGGAGGAAGTTGAGAATGTGATGCTACTTCGAAATAAAGAAGTGGGTGGTGTTGATTTCGCTAAAGGGTTGTGCTTTACCGGCGAGAGCAGAGAAATAGAGAGGCTAAAAAGCACTCTGGCTCTTCTTCTCATGGTTTCTCTCTTCTTCTCCTTTCTTTTTTGCTCTTCAAATATTAGAAAGATGGAGTGAGAATTAGGGGTTTTTCTTATTCTGCATAGGGTACAGTATGCTGGAATCCACGGTCACATAGGATCCTATAGATTTGGTAATTTTTTTGTGTGATGTTTGAATTTGACAATTTTATTTTTAATAAATAAAAAGTAATTTATTTTTTATTTAATAAATAAATAATTAAATAATTTTTCTTTTTATAAAACAATAGTTATATAATTTTTTTATATTAAAAAAGTATATATACATTTTAAATTGTATTATTTTTCCATTTCTTTTAATTAATTTCTTATAAAATTAAAAAATAATAAAATTATATATTTTTTAATATAGTAAAAATGTAAATACACGTATATGTAGCATGTGTTTTGGCTAATAAATTTAAGAAGTGAAGATTGTAAGATATTTTATTCGGACATGCTCATGTAACATGAAATCTAAACTTTAAAATCTTGTGTTTTAAATGATATTTGGGTTACAAAAAATTCTTAAGTTTTAAAAAATTAAAATGTAAATAAAAATTATTAAAATGTTGATTTTAAAAAACTCTTTATATTTTAAAAATATTTAAAAGTCTTAAAAAGTATGTGATACAATATAATCCACTTAAACTAAAATAAACTATTATAATTAATATTAAAAGCTTCATAATTATATTTTGCAAATATAATAAATTTATAGAGTTATTTGACAATAAAATTATTGATTTGAATTAATTATTTGAGTGAATTAGCAGTTAAATGAATGTATTAACTTAATTATATAAAATATAGAATAATAGGTACATAATTAATAAATAATGTTTATTGCGCTATTTTATTTTCAATAATTAATTATTCTAAGATCAAATTTTAAATTTTTCTCAATATTTTAAAATTTATTAAATAAAATTTAAATTAATAAAATAAGTGCTAAAGATATATTTTTATAATAATTGTAACTTGAATTTAATAATTATATGTAGGATATGTTTTTGTTAAATATAAATAATTTATTTAGGTATTGAATTATGATGAACTACATTGATAAGAAAAATTGAAAATGTATTGTAATAATTTTAATTTGGTCTAATGACATGTTTAAATTTTTTTTATAATCATTAAATTAATAAAGGATTAAATATAAATATTATATTAAAAATTGTTAATTTTAAGTATATATCCATTAAAATTATTTTGATATCATTGTGAACTAAAATTAAATGATATTTGAAGTGAATATATAATTAAATTAATTTATTAGCTTAATTATATAATATATGGAATAATATATACATATTTAAGAAATAATATACAATTAGTTATTGAACAAAATTATTAAGAAGTTTATTCAAAATAACTGTAATTTTAAAGGTTAATTGAGGGTATAAGATCTAAAATTAATTTCATATTACTGTTGTATTTGAAATGTCTATTAAAAAGAATCTAATATAAACAAGTTTGTTAGTTAGATTAGATCAATACTAAAAACAACAATGTCAAATGAGATTAAAAATAAAAAATAAATTATTAATGATAATTTTCTTAGTAACATAGTAACGAATCTCTTGTGACAAGTACCCAATTTCTATTTCCTTGTCACAATAATTAGAGGACTGTAAATTACGAATCATGTTCTTTAAGTGAATTTTTTTTAGACAAACAATACAAACTTGTTTATTTTTTTTATCAGAGAGCTTGTGAAAGTTATTTTTCCTTAAACCAAAGAGTAGATAATCTTTCGAATATCAAAAAGTGCTTTTATTTTAACAAACTTATGCGTAAGTCCACCACAAACAAACTTAATGGGTCGATGATATTCTAATTTGACAAAAATTTCCAGTATCCCATCAAATATGACGCTCACTTTATCACAGGAAAATACGAAATACTCTTATCTTTAATTTTCAAAAATGTTTTCCAAGAAATCTTCAGAAAGTATTTTTTTAAAATATAAAATTTACATTTTAAAAAATATTTTTCAAAATTATATTTTGGAAAACTTTTTCCAAAGTACAAATTTTATATTTCAGAAAATATTTTTTAAAATAATTTTGAAAAATGTTTTTCAAAATATAAAATTTTATATTCCAAAAAATACTTTCCGGAATGTATTTTCAAAAGGTATTTTCAATAACTTATTTTTATCATAAGGTACTTTTTAGAATTTTTGAAAAGTGATGGGTGCAGAAAGTTTTTGCCTTTTAATTTACTTTTTTTTTTTAATTTTGTGACCTGTTGTGCATACCATATTATGTCATGGATCACTGAACGTAATTTTTAGTTTAAGAAAAATTTTGGGACATTAAATAGTTCAAGGTGTTGTCGAAGTACAATTGAAGATTGAAGTTTCAATATTTCAATTCTATTATTGGGAGTTTGGGAGGAACTTGGTTGTTCTTGACATTATATCGAGAAAATATTTATGGTTAACAATATACAAATAGTTTGTTGTAAGGAAGCAATTGTCATAACTATTCTCATTTTAAAAGTCTTTTACAATCATTTGGATCATTTAGATTATAAGTACAAATTTGGTCATTTGTGTCAACGTGTAACAATGAGTTGGTCTAAAAGATGTTTTAAGATTACTCTTAAGCTTTCATGACCACCTCATATCCAATGTTTTTCTTAAAAAGATACTAAGTAAGAGACATTATAATTTGATAGCTCACAGACCTATTTTGTATCTTGTATCTTGAAAAAGAAAATAATAGTTTAATCATCTTTGACTACACATGTCTTAATAAATAAAACAATATGTTCATTATCACTATCACATAGATATTGTCAAATATAGTTGCATCATTTGATAAATTCTAAATTAGATAAATGATAAAACATGTAGTCTTCAATATTATGGTAAATCTATCAACGAAAATTTCACACAATCTATATATCACTTGATGTTCTTGCCAACTTTTGTAAAAAGACAAATTAATTAGACAATCTTAATTCATAATATTCCTCCAATGTTTTTAGCATTAAATCTCATCAAATAAAATGTAGTTGCCCTCAAATATTAATTGAAAAAAATGAGAAAAAAATTGCTTTAGTACTTTAAAAAAAATAATAATCATTCATGTTTGTCAATAATCTTTGATCCTCAAACAATACCTAAAATATTTTGTAGTATGCTTTGAGGAAGAATACCTCTATTTCCATCGCTTGTCTTCGATACATACACAAAATTGAATAAAAAAAAGAGTAGAAGAAAAATGAGACATATAAAATTAAGAAACATATTATTGACACGAAAAATAATGTACCTTAAGCTTCCGAACAAACATTGTAGGAACTTCTATGTTTGCCTATCATCTTTAATTCTTCAAACTTCACAAAAATTGAAAATATAATATTAAATATATGAGGGAAAGAGAATACATAAAGAAATAAGAAGATTTGAGTCATGTAACACCCCATTAATATTCAAACATCTCATAATGAAAGGGCATGTTACACAAGAGCCCAGAAACAAGAGATAAAAAGCATGAAGAAATAAAAGAAAAAAAGAGTTTGGACGCTAAGTCATACCCAACGTAAACACATGAAATTTGACACTTCTAAAGGGATTCAAAGATGTTTATCCCAGACAAAACATTTTTGTCATATATATCTTTATCCACAAAAAATATTTACACTATATAAGGTAGATAATGTTTCAAAGTAGTTGTTGATGAAATCCTCTAGACTTAATGTTGTTGATGAAGCTGAGATGCTTCTGGTGCTAATCTAGTAGTTTCTAGTTGATGAAGGACAATATGATGTTGTTGTGCCATTGTAACAATATGTTGTTGTAAGGTTGTTTCTATCATCTCTATTACACGTGCTAAACTGGGCATATTAGCTGATTGAGGAGGGGTGGGTGGCCTACGTGCCATCTTCTAAGCACATAAAGAACTTGGCTAGAAATTAACTACAAACTTCTAACTATGTTTTCTAATATAAAATTAAATGTAACTTTAAACTAACATCCACACTCAACAAAAACACACAACTTATACATAATCATCCAAAACTTATCTTTAAAATATACTCCAAACATTTAGAATTAAGATAGAAATCCATCTTGATTTAGTATGAGTGTGCACCCTTACCACTCCATCAAGATTCTTTCTTTCTTAATACTTTTATCTTTGTTGCAATTGGGATCACGACAGGGCTATCAAAAAAATTTTAAATATATTTTTATAGAGACTGGAGTTGCCACCATAGTTTATTATAGAAAACCATAGAAAAATGTCTACTAACCAAATTTAAGATTCGGGAGTCAGTTACGTGCGAGAAATGTATTAGCACCCCACAATGCCCGTCCTAAGACAGTACCTTTAATCAAATGAGTAGAAATAAATGTGGTTTTACAAAACATCATTTTTTCCAAATAAGAATAATAATAATATGAATAAAGACAAATAAAATAACAAAATGAACAAATATAAAAGCAAAACAGATAAATAAACAAGAAAAATAAAATTAGGATTAAAGTAGTTCTAATTTTGAGATTGGGTGGTTATGATTGTTGGTATTTATCCTTTTTTTATTTTTGAAAATTTTACTTTTTATTAATTTTTTAAAATGAAGTTTTATATTTTTATTTTTGAAATTTTAGATTATTAAAACTATTTCGTATTTTTTATTTTTCCCAAAAATTAAATATTTTTACTATTTTAAAGTTGTTTTTAATCTTTTTGAAAATTGTTTCATCTTTTTTATTAAAGAACACTGTTTTATTATTTTTTTCCCAAAAATTGATAAGGAAGCATCTTATATTCTCCTTAAGAATTTGAAAATGTTTTATATTTTTTCTTTATTTTATTATTTAAAAAAAATCAAAGCGATAAGGTTGAATCTGAGGGTACCATAGTAGCTCTCAAACACGTGTGTGCATATGAAGTATATGAGATCAAGCAGTTAAAATATACTAGTTAAAGATCCTCCAAAAACGTGTTCCCCTTTCATTAACAACTTTTAAAAATGTTTCATATGTTTTATTTATTTTTTAAAAGAATCAAAGCGATAAGGGCTGAATCTCAGGTCCTATAGTAGCTCTCAAACAAAGCAATCACTAGTGCATATAAAGTATATGAGATCAAGCAATCAGAAAATATAAAGTATATAAAATATTTGTAATTCTCTGATTTTTGTAAAGATAGGTGTAAAATACTTCTCAGAGTAAATCATGTGCCCGTAACCCTTACTCTGGTCCCAAATTATAGAATTTTCTTAAACCCTTCAATGAATCTACCCCATAATTTCAATTTTAGCTTAATGCACTTAATTGAGATAAAGGGAAAGAATAAATCAGAGTTATTTGAAATTAAAGCAGACTAATCCCCCATTATTACCGTAATTAAGCAGAATAATATCTAATTAATATCAATGAATAATCAGCAATTATTATCATATTCCCCTAGTCAATCTGTTCAAATTTTTATTATTTAATTTTTTTAAATTTACGTGGATTAAAATGAGTGTCTGAAAAGGCAGTCAGATTATTTAGTGAAAATAAAAAGTGTGATGTGGCAACACAACTGGGAGAGATAATAATTTTTATATTTCTTTTTTAACACACTTTTAATGGACCGGACTTCCTTCAGATTTTTATTCTTTTTTATTATTTTTATTTTTATGAATTTTATTTTAAAACTATTTATAAATTAAAACTAAAACACTCTTATTTATTTATTTAAATAACAAAGTATGATAAAAATTAAATAACACACATTTTTTATTTTAATTTTATATATATTTTTATTTTGAAATACTTTTATTTTCCCGAACGAAATTGAGTGTTGACAATCTTCATTCACGACAAACATTTAACTCAAGCGCAATTAAAAATTTTAAAATATAATTGTCAAACATCTAACTAAAACTTTTAATCATGTCTTGAAACTATACTTAAACAAATATTTACCAGTGTTGACAGTCTTCATTCACGACAAACATTTAACTCAAGCGCAATTAAAATTTTAAAATATAATTGTCAAACATCTAACTAAAACTTTTAATCATGTCTTGAAAGTATACTTAAACAAGTATTTACCTGCAAAGAAAACCTAATAAACTCACTATCCTCATATCATTCTAAGGATGAATTACTCTGATACCATAAAATGTAACATCCCATTAATATTAAAACATCTCGCTAATAAAAGAACATGTGACACGAGGGTTAAGAATTAAGAAATAAAAAGCATGAAGAAATAAAAGGAAAGAAAGAGTTTGGACACTAAGCCGTGCCCGACGCAAAGGATGGCACACTCTACGTGAGCATGTGAAATTTGGCATTCAAAGATATTTATATTGATAAAACATTCGATGTCATATATACCTTGGTCCACTGAAAATGTTTACATCTCTACAAAATAGACAATGTTTCAAAGTGCCTATTATACAACCCCAAAGTCTATATAAATACATCTTATTACAAACCACATTTAGAACTAAGAACATGTCATCCTTATAAGGTCCCTGCACCATTATCCATATTTGTATCTACTTGTGTACATAACATATTCATCATAATTCACAACACAACAAGAAAAGCAAGATAAGCTATTGAAATAAGATTTCAACATGTAATATAATATAAATGAAATGAAATAATAATATTTAAAACCCTCATACAAAACATAAACTCATAAAATTTATATACTAATTACTAGATTTTCATTTTTCATTTCAAGTATTTGTATTAAAAGTCATACATAAAGGCCACATATGAACCACATCCCACATATAAGCCACACATGAACCCACCATCTTCTGAAAGACTCATTAAATATGCTCTTACTAAAGACGAACACCCTCTTCATTTATCAAATATGGGATAAGTTCAAGTATTCAATACCGAGTGTCATCAACGGTCCTAGTCTGTATGAACTTCTCACCGCCTGATATCTTAGTCTACTTGACTTAGATCATCAGTGAAGTTGGAGTATCTTTGTTAAAATATAAGTTTTTAATACCTAAGTACAACATATAACAACTCATACATTATTTCAAATGTATGATATCATCCTCTTACACATCCATCTTTCATATCAATACATACAATGTTTTTCATTCACATACAAATGTTCAAGATCCTTTTCAACATCAGAAATAAATTTAACTATCAAACTATCAAGATCAATACATATTTATAAGTTCACACAAGATATAATAAGACAATTTCATCAATTAATGTCTATGCCATAAAATTTTAGAATTGGTGACCACATTACCTCCACATCCAAATCCTCTAACCTAGGGTGTTGACATATTTAAAATTTAGCTTCTCTTATTTGAAAAATTCAATATCAAGCAATGACAAAGCCAAACATTTGTATAACTCCAAATCAGTGAATTTAGAACAAGTTATTCAAACATGACCAAAATTCAGTATATAATAAAATAAGTTTAGATGATCACTTTTCTCAATTGATCTCTTAAAGATTGATGATCAAAACCTAAGGAAAACATAAAATAATAAATTTTAGAGTAAATAAAAACCAACTTTGTTTCAAAATTTGATCATATAACCATAATTCTTGACTTCTCGACTACTACAAGATGTGATCAGATTTTAAAATAAATGATACATAAAATGAAATATTTAGAGAAAAGAGAGAGAGAATGTTTTAAAAGAGAGAGTTGAAGCATAAGAGAGATATGACTATGTGTGTACTCCTTGCAGAGGTTATAAGTCATCATTTACTCACATTTGAATATGTGTTATAAAATTAAACAAAAAAACAAAGATAAATTATTGTTGCTTCTATTCATCCCATCTTTTCTTGCATAATAATAGACATATACATAACCAATGTAGGATAAAGACATGCTTATACTTATAATAAGATAATAAGATGACCAGTAAATACACGACTTTTGATTTATATATATATATATAATATATATATATATATATATATATATATATATATATATATATATTCTTTTTTATTTTCTACCTCTCCAACTATCAACCTTCATAGATGTTACCCATCTATTTTCTTTTGTCTACTATTAAATTCAAAATTGAATTTCAAATATAATGATTAAAAAAAAGTAAAAGAAAACCTTAAAAATAACAAGTGTTATAAACCGTAAATAAATTAAAATTATAAATTTTATAACCTAAAACATTGTGTAAATATATATTAGATGTTATCATTAATGAATTAGATTAATGGTCAATTAGTGAACTTTTTAAAACATGTCAAATGGTTTGTTTTTAGAAGCTTTTATTATGTTAATATATGGTTTGAAATTGTTTTGAGAATTCACATACGAGACAAGATTAAATGTTTAATTTAGTGAGATATCTAGTTAGAAAAATGTGACAATGTCACCAAATGTAGTAACTTTAATTACCAATAAATTGAAGTTAGAACATTAAAAGTAGTACATATAAAAACTAAAATATCAATTTAATCTAAATTGTGAAGTTTTGATTCAATGCATTAAAATTTCTAAACAAAAGATTGATACAAGACAACAAATATTTGAATTTTAAGATGAAACTTCACAATTAAAATAAAAAAAATTACAAAATTTAGAACACAAGTAAAATGCTCTTGCTTTGAATTATGCCATTTGATTATGAATGCACTTAAGATATTATATTAATTTTGTCTATCACTAATCCTTATCAATAAAATGGTAAAAAATTCTTAGAATATTTTGAATTAAGTAATTGTCTTCTATGTTACAGCGTTTTTTTAACATGAAAAATTTGGGTATTCCATATAAATTCAATCACCTAAATGATAGATTCAAATTCCAAAACTAAATTTGAACTAAAATATTTTCAAATAACTTTTCAATAAAATAAAAGTAATTTGAAATATTTTTGAAATGAAAATATTTAAATATAAAACTATTCAATTTCATTCACTCCTAAGGCCAAAGCCTGAAACTTTCAAATAAATTAGGCGCCAAAACAAATACATAAATTTTCCCAATTTTCCCTGCACTTTCTCAGATCAGAACCCTCTTTGCATCCAATGCCGACACTCTTCATCGGTGTCCAATGCTGCCAATGCTCCACCATGCAGGCTCTCTCTCTCTCTCTCTCTCTCTCTCTCTCTCTCTCTCTCTCTCTCTCTTCTTCTTCTTCTCTCGTTTTCATCCTAATTCTAATTCTAATCTCATTGTTCAGGTGAAGCAGAAGAAGAAGAGCAGCAACAAATGGATTTGCGCCCTCTGCAACCAGAAGCAATCGGTTCGAAGAGTATTTGCCCAGGGATTCATGGCCAAGGACGTTCGCAAGTTCGTTCAGGACTTCAACATGTCGCGCAAGTCCTTCGACGACGGAGAGTGGCCCCTCACCGGAACCCTAGATCCGGCACCGGAAATCTCCGACGGCGAGGTGAACCGCCAAAAGAAGAGGAACGATTGGTCCGCGTACCTCGACCAAGAGGATCAGCACACCCTCGAGGAGCAGCAACATGATGATGATGGTTTGTTTTACGATACTTGTACAGTAAAATTTTATTCTGAATTTTTGAAATTAGTTTTTAGTTAAATTTTATTTTATTTTCTCGCCTTAATACTTCATATAAATATGTTCCGGCTATGTTCTAAATTGTGTTTTTGTGGTTGTGATTGTCACCGTTGCGGTTGTGCAATGTGAAAATTTTTGTTTGTACCAAACATGAGAAAGAATTCTACAAGTATTTTAGTTTTTGGTATATCTTTTAGGCTTTGTACCTCAAAATATTTTGATCATTGGTGTATCTTTTACATTTATGTAATCTCCCTCCAATCCACAAATCATGAGGTACCTCTTTTACTTTTTTTTTTTCAACATTCCATACCATCACTCTATTTAACAGGTGACACTTATAAATTGAAATAAAAATTGAAATTTGCTGTGAATGAACTGCAGCAGTTTGTATGACTGAAGCTTGGTGGTTGCTGTTTTGGACAGCTCTACAAAAGCAATATTATGGTCATAAATGTGATTGCTGATTGTTTAAAATCATATTGGGGAAATTTAAAAAGAATAGATTTTTGAATTTGATTGAGAGTTTAATGATCATATATTCAGACTAAAATGGTTTCATGTGATCATCAAATCCCATATCATTGTTGGTAAGACCTGTGATTATGGTAAAGGTGAACAAAATATTTTTCTCTTTAATTTATTCATTCTTTTGGTATAAACATTTTTACAGAAAATATCTAAGACTGAATATAAATTAAACTGAAATTTAAAGGGAAATTTAATAATATCAACTGTAATATATATAATGTTATATTTATATTGATTTTTAACTGGTCTTATAGTGATTACATCTAAAATTAAACTCCAAACTCCTAATTTGTGATGGATTGAATCGAGCAGATGATTGTGGAAAGTTTGTAGTGACTGAGTTGCAGAAGGGTATGTTCAAGAAAAGCAGGGTGACGGAGAATACTGCTTCAGGAAGTGACAAGACCCTTTTCCATAACTCTCAAGGTGCATATTCTTTTATTCTACATGTTTCTGTATATTTCAATTTGGTCTGATGGTTCACAGCATAAAAAACAGAAAATTTTGTACTTTTCCTATTGCATTTAGTTGAGGAGCATTATCCCACAGAGAATTATTGGCTTGTTACTTTATTTGTGAGATTTTATCTACCAGAAGTTTAGGGAATAACAAAGGTAAAAAAAATTATATATAATAAATTTTAATCAATGTATTTTTTTAATTTCAAATAATTTTGTGATAATATTTTTATTTATTAATTAATACATTAAATAAGTTCGACATTGTATCATTCATGTGGTTTCACATTGATGCAGAGGATCCAGTAAGAGTTACATCGTTAGTTGAAAGCAATTCAAAAAGAAAGAATGATATGACACCATATGATCAGATGACTAAAAATTGCAAACAAGCAAGGACTGAGATAGTCTCCAAATGGAGCGTCTACTTAACTGAGTATGATGACAATCCAGAGTTTGAACAGAATAAAAGTTTTGACCAGAATAAAAATTCAGGTCCATGTAATAAGAGTGTCTTAGAGACCATAGCTAGTGAAAGGGTAGAAGATGATATTCACCCAGATTTTGTGTGAATTGTACGACAGTATTGATGAGTGTGTGCAGACTAATTATTAGACAAAATCACTACTTCATATAATGAATATAATATAACATCTTACAAATGAATTCTACAAATAAATATAAGCTGATTTCTTTTTTCTATTTGTAATATTAGGTTTTTATGTATTAGAAGGGGAGATAAAATTTTAAAATCAAATTACGATTACAATATATTCGTTAAGGAAAGAAAGAGTGTCTATGTCTATATAAGATAGATAATCATCAGAGCAGTATCAGTGTTAACCAAGATAGATAGTCTTGATGTTAGTGTTTGATTGATTTATTAAAACAATCATTATTGATTTTTTTATTCTAAAATATTCATTTATGATTATGGAAGATTAAGGTATACATTTCTTGGAAAGATAATCTATGTGATAATGTATAGTATGTGATAATGGATAGGTCATGACATTTCACAGGTCATAAGAAACAATGAAAGTATTAATGTAGTAAAAATGGACAATTTTTTTAACTTTTATACTTATTTAGACCAGATAATATAACTTTATGTTATCTTAAATATTACTATTTAAAACAGAAACATGTTATTTATAGAGTAAATTTTACGGTATTTTTTTTTATCTGGGAAAAAAGAGTTGAAGTTTGGGATATAATAAATAAGATTAGTTTAGAATCAATATTTAATACAACTAGAAATGTGACTGAATTCCGAGTATACTTTTTTTTAAGGAATTTTTTAATGTTATTCTTTTACAGGTTATTACGGTAATCTTATAAGTTATTACATTTAGACTTAAGTTTTTATTTTATATTAATTTAAATAAAAATCGATTTGATAATTATAAATTATTTACCAATTCTTGTATAAAATAAGAATGCATAATATTGTTTTATCTAGTAATCTTTTTTACTAATAAGATGTTTACTTCTATAAAAGTATATTTTTTAATGATTGGATGCTTTTTTTTTTCAGAAATATAATGAAGTTTACCAGCAAAGATAATCAAATTGATATAAAATAAAATTTCAAATGTCACAGTATTATTACTGTGATTTCTTTTAAAAAATATTATTATTGTGAAAAATGATAAATTATCTAATTAAAGAATCATAAAATAAGTGTAAAAATTTTCAAAGTATATATACAGCTCATAACATTATTCTGATTTCTATTAAAAATATTATTACTATGAGATAAGAATAAATGATCATATCAAAGAGTCATAAAATAAGTATAGAAATTCTCATCAACTCACGTAAAAAAAAAAAAAAAATATAAAAAGTAGAACATGAAAGTAGATGAGAGATAATGAAAACAGATAAGAAAGAACTAAAAATATTCACAAGAAATTATCCATTAAACTACTTAATAATCTAAAATTTAGATCATTTGTTAACTTTTTTTCTTCTAATTTTATATAGAGTCAAGAATAACAAAGTATTAAGTTTTAAGTGATTAATAAGTATTATATAGCAAATTTTGTATATTAATACAAATAATTAATTATAAAATTTTATAAAAGAATCATTAATACAATTGATTTATCTCTCATAAAATCATAGAAAAAAATAAGTTGTGGTGATATATAACTTTTCTTAAAATCAATAACTCTATCAATATAATTTATTTAATTTTAAATAAAAAATTTATAAATAAAATCATAGAAAAAAAATAAGTTGTGGTGATATATAACTTTTCTTAAAATCATTAACTCTATCAATATAATTTATTTAATTTTAAATAAAAAATTTATAAATAAAATCATAGAAAAAAATAAGTTGTGGTGATATATAACTTTTCTTAAAATCATTAACTCTCTCAATATAATTTATTTAATTTTAAATAAAATCATAGAAAAAAATAAGTTGTGGTGATATATAACTTTTCTTAAAATCATTAACTGTATCAATATAATTAATTTAATTTTAAACAAAAAATTTATAAATATTTTATTTTTAAATGTTAAAAATGATTCAAAATATCTTTATAATATAATTCTATTTTTTAAATTTATTAATTTATAACAAAATAAGAAAATTAAATAGAAAAATAACATCTAGTCATATAATCTTAATTTTAAGATTTATAAATTTCTAACAAAATAAGATAATTAAATATTTTATAATTTCAAATATAATTAGAAAATAATATATAAATTTATATAATCAAATATTTTATAACATGTAAATATAAAATAAAACATTTATAAATATATTAATTATTAAAATAATTAATATTTTATAATGCTCAACCCGTTGTCCTATGAGTTAATAATCCGGATAAAATAGAAAAGGTTCATTCCAACATCAAAAATTACAACAATACTATAATGTATCTAAAAGTAAAAATGATATCACTCATCTAATGACCTCCCAATTGATCACCACCTTCAGAAGCTTCATCAAGCACTTTCATGGCCTCAGACACCTTTGTCTTCAGATCTTCAGGAGATTCTATAAGATTGATAACTTCAGATTGATCCATTTCCAGCAACATCCCTGTTACCTTTGCAGTATGATGACTTGAAGTAAGGTGATCAACCAATGGGTATAAATGTTCACCCAGCATCTGTAAGTATTAATATTCATAATTATTTCTGAATCAATAACATTTGCAATTATTTCTAAATCATATACAAAATCAACTATCTAAAATCTTAAATAGTTTACCCGATGTTGATCCTCCGGAGTAGCAGAAGCCAGAGCTGAGACAAGTGTAGCAGATGATGTAGCAGAAATATTGGTAGGAGATGCAGAAATATCTGATGGAGGCAGCATATTCTGATCTAAGCCATACATAATATTGGGCTTGGGACCGATCTAGTTTCAAAATTTCAAATTTATGAGCATACATTTTTTGATGTAGAACACAACTTAGTATACATAATTGCAACTTAGTATGCATAATTACCTGCTTATTTCCAACCCTTCCGACAGCTCCCATCCTTTGTCTTGAGGAGGGACTCTGTCTCTGAAAGTTATAGGGCGGAATGAAAGTTGAAGCAACACCATGCGGTTGGAAAGCATATTCTGTTGAATGAAGTGAAACAAAACCACCAGGTGTTCCTGGACCAAAATAGGGGTGAAATGGTCCAGTTGGATGATACCCAGCAGAGAAAGGTACCATCTGCATATGAGAAAACTGAGCCTGAATATTATAGAACAAAATATAAGAAGCTATAAGAAAATTAATAAACAGTTACAACAAAATTAATACACAATTCAAAACAAACACAGAATCACATTTAAATTAGCCTTTCTTTCTTCTTTTGGCTGGGCTACTGCAACATAGAGAGGCTTTTGTCCAATTATCTTCCCATTCATTTCATGCAACTGTAAATAAAGAGAAGAATACAATGTTTTTATCTCAATCTACTATATATTACATTATATTATATATCTTTATATATATATATATATATATATATATGAACACTTACAGCTCTAGCGGCTTCCTCCGGAGTAGAGAAAGCAACAAAACCACAACCCTTGCTTCTTCCAAGAGCATCAACCATTACCTGTACAACATGAAAATAAATACAACCACTAATTTTAAACATTCTATAGAAAATAAATCAATATATTATGAACAAAAGTGTACTTTGCACGATGTTGTTGTTCCAAATACAGAAAAAATCTCTTTCAATTTTTCATCATTAAAACTCTCATCGAAGTTTTTCAGATACAAGTTAGCCCCTTGAAGTTTTCCAAATTTGTTTCTTTTTTCCTGTTCAAATTTAGCCTTTAACTCTGCCTCTCTTTCTGCCTTCCTCTGAGCTCTCCCTACATATAAAACCTTATCATTGTTGATTGTTGTTCCATTCAATCTTTCAACTGCAGTAGCTGCTGAGTCTGGACTTTCAAAATTCACAAAACCAAAACATCTGGACTTTCCATCTTCTTCTTTCATTACCACAGCACTAGTTATAGTACCATAAGTATTAAAGAGTTTCTTGAGGTCTTCCTCAGTGTAGGTTTCAGGAAAGTTTTTCACATACACATTAGTGAACTTTGGTGATCCAGTAGTAGCTGGAACCCTTTCCTGACGCCGAACAAAAAGCCCAACATAGACCTTCTTATCATTTATTAAGATGCCATTCAATTTTTTGATGGCATTTTGAGCAGACTCATCATTGTCAAACTGCACAAATCCATACCCTTTAGATTGACCATTTTGATCAACTGCTACCTTACTAGATAGCACAGTTCCAAAAGCAGTAAAAGTCTCATACAGTGCCCTATTATCTATTGATGCGTCCAGGTTCTTAATGAACACATTTGCATGTCCACTTCTCCTAATGCTGGGATCACGCTGAGAAAACATAATACGAATGGGTTTTCCATTCAGTGGAGCGAAGTTCAAATGTTCCATGGCAATAGCAGCTGCAACATAAATTAAATTATTTTTTGTACAGAACAACCATTGAACAATACAAATAAATGGGAACAGTATTATTATGGTAGTGCACATGATTTTTTATTTTTTATTTAATTAAAAATTCATCCTGACCAATGTATGTAAATCAACACCAAACATAGACAAAGAAAAAAAAAATAAAAATCTGTCAAAATAATTCAACACAGAACACATTCTAAGAACTGAAAAATAAGAATGATAATACACAAACATTAACAGAGAATGTATATTTTTTTTTTCTTTTTACTTTTCAATCCAATCTTAAAACTCACTCAATCCCAACACATGATAATGAAATCCAGTAATTCCATTCAAAAGAAGTAATGGCACTAAACACAATTAAAAACACCAACCCTGTCAGAAGACTAAGATAGTTCAAAATAATCAATGCGAAGCACGCTAAAGAATGAATCACCTGGTCCCCCAATAATAATAAAATAAATAAATAAAAATCAGAATGTTTTCTTCCTTCTCAATTCAATGTCAACAGAATCATCTAGGCAATCCAAATCCAAGACTTCAATTAAAAATAATTAAGACAACTGTAGATCACAATAATAAAATGCAGACAAAGAAAAGAAGTGACAATAACAAAAAAGAAAATAAATAAACAATTTACTCAGTACATGTGTTTCCCTTTTCAATTAGGTTATACAAAGACACCAATCCAACAGAAGTTATTATCAAATCAAGAACTTCAATAAAAAAAAAAAAATAGATAATCAAACAGACAACAACATAATTATAAACAGTAATAGCCAGGACAGTGGACCACCCTAGATCAAAACAATCAATGCAGAACAAAACAAAAGAAGTCACACCTTACCCAAAAACAAATTAAAAAAAAAAATTATCTCAGGATTTTTTTTAATCTAGATTTAGTTCAAAAAAATCATCTAACTGTTTCAACAACATCAACAACAACTACATTGTAATCAGATTCAAGGCTGAGATAAAAAATAATTAAATAATTAAATGACAAAGGGTGATGAAACAAACCATCTTGAGCATTGGCAAAATTGACATATGCATAGCCGAGGGAGGATCGCCTAGCCTGATCCCTGCAAACCCTAACCGAAACCACTTGAGCCACATGACTGAACAGATCATACAACTGACTCTCTATCACATTGGCGTCCAGATCTCCGACATACAGAGAGGCATTCCCGAATTGCACACCATTCAATGCTGTGGCTGGAACCACCAAAGGAGCAGAAATCGCCGCCGCCATTGTTTTTCTGCAAAAATTGAATCCTCTTAGAAAACACACCAGATATCACTGAAATCAAAGCAACAGTAAAAAGTGTATAAAGAAAATAAACTAAAAACAAATGAGAGAATTAGAATAGAGAGGGTTTTACCGGAGAAGGAGACTGAATTTTTTTTTGGTTTTAATTTTAGAGTTTGCTCCCTGTCAAGGGAACAAGAGTGGCAAGGGATGCGCTTTGTGTTGGTGTGAGTCTGTGCGAATGAGAAGATGGTGGGGTTTATATATATTGCTGAAACCTATGGCTTTGTTTAGGTTTTCGTTGAATCGCGTCGTTTTGGCCATTGGCAGATGGTACGTGCCGCCACTAATCATATTGAAACACGTGCAGTGTTTTTCCGTTTCAATTCCACACGAGTTCATGTGGATGTTGATGTTGGTCACTTTTCAGAGTATACTTTTAAGGAACAGAAAAGGACAATCCATGTCTACATGGAAATTCTAGAAACATGACACGTCATACTTACATGCGACCAATCAAAAGTGAATAAAACAAAAGCAGACCAATGAAAACAAAAGAAAACAAAGTATGATGAGGACACTTTTGTAATTTACCTTCTTTATCTAAGACATCTCTCCTAATATATTGTTGAGACATGATATTTTCAAGTGATTCTTCCCAGGTTTATTTTAATAAAGATTAGGAATTTGACAGCAAGAGATAACTATAAAACAAGTTCATAATATAGTAATGGAGCTAAAATCTTTAATATTCTAAAAGAGAAATTAATTAAATGTCACAATTTGGCTGTCTACTTGCATTGTGTTCCTATTGATAATCTTCATTCATATCATATTAGCACTTGAAACTACCTACAAAGATGGTGTGCAACAACTAAACACCACAGTCTATATTTTCTTTTATCAACATAACTTGCTTGCTCCTGGTGAAATTCCTTTGGTCAATTAATTGGTTTTGTTCTTTTTTCTTTGTATAATTGGCTGAAATGGGAATTTTGCTCAAATATAATCTGATTTGGACATTATATATATTTGCATGGAATGGGAAGATGTGAAGAACTTGGATAAAATCATAATATCTATTTTCATTATGGCTATCCAAATAATATGTTGAATGACTAAATTTTATCCAATATTATTATTTTTTCCAATTGTAAAGAAATCATATTCATTGATTATTAATGCAACTACATCTAAATTATTTGGATTATTTTGATAGGAACTAATTCTAATCTATTGGTATATAGGTCTCATCTTTTTTATCCATCTTCAATGCACCATTTGGTTCAACCAAGAATTACATTTAACCTAATCAAAAGTTGATCTTCAACAAATAAATTAGTTTTGTATATTGAAGCTCTCAGACACCGGTTCCCTTTTACTTGTTCAGTTGTTTGGAAAAGCTTAAGGTCCAACACAGGACTCTTTTGATTGATTTCAATTAATTGATCTAGTTTCATAGTTACATTTTTTTTGTACTTCCTATATTTTAACCTTTTTCAAAGTTATGATCTTCTGCAATTATTAGTTATATTATTTTTCTATTGTCATTTCAAAGTGTAGAGGAACTTAACATTGGTGTGTTGTACCCTCCTTCATCATTGCAAAAAGGTGTACTTACTGCTTATTTATTTATGTGATGTCTATGTCATGGGATAATGGGAACATTTTGGATATTTTTAGTCCCAATTCTATGAACAGGACACTTTGGCTGTGCAGTATATATTATGGCCCACACCCACTTTAATTTAATTGTACTTTGATGTAGGTCATTGAGCATAAGAAGTTTGAAAAATTTAGTATATAATATTTACTTGTAAATGTTTTCATAAACCTACTTATTTCAAAATAAATTTAGATTGTTTTCTCAGTGATGACATTACCTCTTTTTCTTTAATTTGTTGTATTTTAAGGGGTCTAGTCTCTTTTGTCTATAGTCCACGGTAAAGTTTTAAAATGCAAGACTAAATTTGATAAGAACAAAATGTCAAAGGAGGAGTTGAAATTTAGAGGAAAGAAAATGCTTCAAACAACTGTAGTATCCGTTAAAAAGTCAAACTTTTGCTAAGTGATTCCATATTTTGTACTACGATTATACATATCTTTATATTACACGAAATTATGGAGATTTGTTTTAAATTTTTTTAAAAAAGGTTTTTTTTAATAAGATAATCACCTATTATATTTTTAACATGTTTGAGTATACTTATTTAAAAAAATCAAAAAGTACAAAAAAATAAGCTTTTTTTTTTTTTTTTTAAAAATAAT